>ERZ1026947.989-NODE-989-length-12879-cov-4.705474_pt1 | contig 12879 bp, 13 predicted proteins | sample MGYA00519568_ERZ1026947 | MGnify/ENA primary metagenome ERZ1026947 (study PRJEB26926, sample SAMN06164744) | human gut metagenome | biome: ENVO:00009003; feature: ENVO:2100002; material: ENVO:00002003 | host: Homo sapiens | place: USA | collected 2012 ...
GTGTTGCAGTAATCAAGGTTGGTGCTGCTACAGAGACTGAAATGAAAGAAAAGAAACTCCGTATTGAAGATGCTCTTGCAGCTACAAAGGCGGCAGTTGAAGAGGGTATCGTTGCAGGCGGCGGTGTTGCTCTTATCAATGCAATTCCTGCTGTTGAGGCCCTTCTTGATACAGACGATGCTGATTTCAAAACAGGTGTTGCAATTGTTCTTAAAGCACTTGAAGAGCCTGTTCGCCAGATTGCTCTTAATGCAGGTATGGAAGGCTCAGTTATCGTTGATAAGATTAAGACTGCTAATAAGATAGGCTATGGTCTTAACTTTGCCACAAATGAATATTGTGATATGATTGAAGAGGGAATTGTTGATCCTGCAAAGGTTACACGTTCAGCAATTCAGAATGCAGCATCCGTTGCATCAATGGTGCTTACAACAGAGTCACTTGTTACAGATATCAAGGACCCGCAGGCTGATGCGGCACAGGCTGCAGCAATGGCAGCAGCTCAGGGCGGCGGAATGTATTAATTGAAATAAATATACATTATGAGACACAGTTATTAACTGTGTCTCTTTTTTATGTTCAGGTATTTACAATTTGCGATTCTGATGATAAAATCAGTGTAGTTATTTATTATACAAAAAGGTGAAGTAAAATGGCTATTATCGGTATAGATTTAGGTACGACAAACAGTCTGGCATCTGTGTGGAGAAATGGCAGATGTGAGCTCATACCAAATTCTTTTGGCGAATTCTTAACGCCGTCTGTTGTCGGTTTTGATGATGAAGATAATGTTATTGTTGGTAAAATTGCTAAGCAGCGCCTTATATCACATCCTGATTTGACTGCGGCATCGTTTAAATGCTTTATGGGTACAAAGCAGGAAATCTCGCTTGGCAAAAAAACATTCACACCGCCTGAATTATCTTCGTTTATTCTTCGTCAGCTGAGGGCAGATGCTGAGGTGTTTCTTGGCGAAAGTGTAGAGGAGGCTGTAATCAGTGTGCCGGCATATTTTGATGATAACGGCAGAAGTGCAACGAAACTGGCGGGTGAGCTTGCTGGACTGAAAGTAGAACGTATAATAAATGAACCGAGTGCCGCTGCGCTTGCGTATAAACAGCATGCAGATAATGAGGATATGTTTCTGATTTTTGATTTCGGCGGCGGAACTCTTGATATTTCAATTGTTGATATTTTTGATTCGGTTATAGAAATTGTTTCTGTTTCTGGTGATAATCATCTGGGCGGTGATAATTTTAATCAGGCTATAGCTGAACATTTCTGTAAGGTGAATCATCTTACTTATTCGTCACTTCCAAGTGAAATTAAGGCTATTGTTTTAAAACAGGCTGAGCTCTGTAAAATTACGCTTTCAACTCAGCCTGAAGCTGCAATGGTACTCAATTTCAATAGTGAGGTTTATACGCTCGCCCTGGATAATCAAAAATTGCTTAATATAACAGCAGATATTTTTGAACGGATTGAAAAGCCTATTATGAAAGCACTCCACGATGCTTCTGTCACTGCGGATGAAATATCAGATGTTATTCTTATCGGTGGTTCATCTCATATGCTGCTTGTTCAGAAATATCTGGAAAATCTTTTTGACAGGGAAATAAGTGTTGCAATATCACCGGATACTGCTGTTGCACTTGGTGTAGGTATTGCATCGGGTATCAAGGAGCGTAACGAGGATATCAAGGATATGGTGCTGACAGATATTTGTCCGTTTTCACTTGGAACAGGCGTAATTAACAGGGATAATGATGCTGCGCCTTTCTTTTCTCCTATTATTGAAAGAAACACAACCCTGCCTGCCAGTATTGTCAAAAGATTTTATTCTTCCTGTGATAACCAAAAAGTGTTGTCAATAGGTGTTGCACAAGGGGAGAAAATGTATTTTAATCAAAATTTGTTTCTTGACGAAATCGAGATCGATATCACTCCTGCTCCTGCTGGTGAACGAAGTGTTGATGTTAGATTTTCATACGATATTAACGGCATTTTGCAGGTCGATATTACGAATAATGAAACAGGCAAAATAATCAGTAAAACTATCGTTAATAATAACAGACTTTCTGAGAAGGAAATTCAAGCCAAGCTGGAACAGCTGGAAAAGTTAAAAATCCATCCACGTGATATGGATAATAATAAGCTGCTTATTGCACGTGCGGAGAGCTTGTATGAGGAAAGCATTGGAGATTTAAGAGAGATTATTTTGACTCAACTCAAGTATTTCAATGCAATTCTTTCAATACAAGACAGCAGAAAAATCAGAAAAGCAGCTGAGAATTTCAATCGCTTTTTAGATTCTGTTGAAAGCGGCAGATATAATCCCTTGGGTAATTTTAATACTTATGAGAATTACGATGAGGAGGATTATGATTGAGTATCTGGGAAGAACTTGGTATTGAACGTACCGATAATATGCGTGAAATCAAAAGGGCATACGCAGCAAAATTAAAGCTTGTTCACCCGGAGGAGCATCCAAAGGAATTCCAAAAGCTCCACGAGGCATACCGTACTGCTTTGAAAATTACAGAAACAAAAGCAGAATATCCGATATCAGATGCTGAACCTGTACAGAAGGATATAATCGTGGATGAAACAGATAAAACTTCACCTGAATTCGATTTTGATAAAGAAATTTCGGAGTACAATAATCAAATCACTGAAAGTGTTCAGGAGAGAACGCAGAACGTTATAAACTATATGGAGGAGCTTTATAACAAAAAAGGTTTCGCTGATAAAAATGAATGGGTTGCTTTATTCAATAGCTATGATGTTCAGAAAATTAAGGAACAATCAGTTTTTATAGATGCACTGTATGTTTTTTTAAAAACACATTTTGTTTATGAAAGTCTTGCGTCTGCAGTTTTTGATGTGTTTGGTAATGATAGAACATTATATGATGCGAGTGTTGATCCTTATGAAAAAATTTTTTCTCTTGTTTACGAAAAAAACATTGCATATCTTGAAAGGAATTTCAGAAATGCAAAGAAAACAAAAAAACGGAATATGCTTGAGGGCGTGTTCCTTCTGTTAGCGGGATTGTGTTTGATAGCTGCAGCCTTTGCCTTTTACATGGCTTATAACAGTGGTTAGCTGGATGAGATAATAAATTCATTTAGAGGATTGATATTATGAGTGTTTGGAAAGAGCTTGGTATTGAACGTACCGATAATATGCGTGAAATCAAAAGGGCATACGCAGCAAAATTAAAGCTTGTTCACCCGGAGGAGCATCCAAAGGAATTTCAAGAGCTCCATGAGGCATACAAATTAGCCTTGAATATTGCGAAATATCATTCAAATATGCCAAAAAGACAGGACCCCCCTGCTGCTGAAAAAATAGAAAAATCTCCTGTTGCAGAGAAAGCCGAGCAGGGTAATGTCTTTGATTTTACCTCCAGCGGTGATAAAAGTGATGAAGAAGCAAATGATGATACTGTTAATAATCGGGAAAAGCAATTTGATTTTGATAAAGCCATAAGACGTAATGCCTTAAAACACGATAACGAGGTTATGGAAAAAGCAGAGATTGTACTTAAGAAGGTTGCTGACTTATATAACAAAAAGTTGTTTGACAATAAACAGGACTGGATTGATATTTTTGATTCTGCTTCTGTTGACGAAATTCGTTATGAGCCTATATTTATCCGTGAGCTTTGCAGATTTCTAAAATCACATAAGATTAGCGAAAATATGGCAAATGCGATTTTTTCAAGCTTTAAGCTTTTTGATTATATGATTTATTATGATAACAGTGAAATAGAGGATTTGTATAACCTGATTATAGGTGCAAAGGGTGAATCCCTGAACAGACTTGAAGCGAGTGTAAAGCTGTTTAAAATTTTTGTATTTCTTTTTACAATTGCTTTTTTCCTGTCGTGGTTTACAGGCATAAGTTTGTTGGCTGTATCTATTATGGCTTGTCTCGGTGGATCCATAATCGGGCTTATCGTTTCAAAGGAAAAGAGGAAAAAGTTTTATGAATGATGTTCTTGAAAGCTTGACACATCACCCAAGATTAGTGGTTAAAATTGTTATCGGAGTGGCTGTGGCAGTCGGTCTTATATTTAAGATTATTGTTCCTAAAATAAAAGAGCGAGCAAGCAGACTGAACGAAGTTGCATCAAATTACAGAAATAATGATTATCTTTCTGAGGGAATTAAGCTTTATAATCAGGGACAGAAGGAAGAGGGCGTATGTCAGATTATCAAAGGCTTTGAATTAGGTTCATTCGATCAGGCGGATGCAAAGAACGCCTGCATAATTTTGGTTTTTTATTATGATGAGCTTGATGAAAAATATAATGCGCTTCGCTGGGGACGATTTGCAGTTGAAAATAAGTGCTTTGATAAAAGTATTTTAGAGTATATGATTTCTCAGTATAATGATATGGGTGAAGCTGGCAAGGCAGAAGAATTAAAGGAATTATTAAAAAATTCTTGACAAATTTCGCATAGCGTATTATTATATCTTTAATAATAGTAAACACGTTGATGAGAACAGGTTTTGTTTATGTAGCTGTTTCAGAGAACTGACGGTTGGTGAGAGTCAGCACAGTGTTAAATAAAATATCCTCTCTGAGTGGCTGCGCTGAACAATAGTAGGTGCAGACGGCTGCCTCCGTTAACAGGATAGTGTATGATAGTACATTAAGTGCGTTTTTTAACGAAAAAGAGTGGTACCACGGTATTCATTATCGTCTCTTTGTCCATATGGACAAGGAGACTTTTTTATTTTATATTTTAGAAAGAGAAGAGGTTTTTACAATGGCAGATTTAGTAGAAATCCGTTGGCACGGACGTGGTGGTCAGGGTGCTAAGACTGCGGCACTTTTGCTTGCAGATGTTGCGTTTAAGACCGGCAGTTTTGTTCAGGGCTTTCCTGAATACGGTCCTGAAAGAATGGGTGCTCCGATTACAGCTTATAACAGAATAAGCAGTGGTGAAATCAGAGTTCATTCGAATATTTATGAGCCGGATTTTGTTGTGGTTGTTGATGAGGGGCTCCTAGATGTTGTTCATGTTACAGAGGGACTTAAAGAATCAGGCGGTATTGTTGTGAATACTTCAAAAACACCTGATGAAATTGCTCATAAGCTTGGTGGCTATAAGGGAAAGGTTTATACAATTGATGCACGCCGTGTTTCAAAGGCTTGTCTTGGCAGATATTTCCCGAATACTCCGATGCTTGCAGCAATTGTAAAGGTATCCGGTGTTATGGATAAGGATACTTTCTTTACTGAAATGGAAAATTCATTTTCACATAAATTTGCTTCAAAGCCTGAGGTGATTGAGGGTAATATGAATGCTCTTAAAATGGCTTTTGAAGAGGTTAAATAGGAGGGAACTTAATTATGAAATCAGATGTTAATAAACTCCATTTAGATTGTACGTGGCAGGAGCTTACAGAGGGTATGCAGATTTATGGTGAAGCAACCTCTGAGGCTTTCAATACAGGTGAATGGACCTCAGTTAAACCTGAAATTGATGAGGAAAAATGTATTCATTGTTTAATGTGTGTGCCTGTTTGTCCCGACAGCTGTATACCTGTTGTTGACGGCAAACGCGGTGCATTTGATTATGATCATTGCAAGGGCTGTGGCATTTGTGTTAAATCATGTCATGTTGGTGCACTGAAAATGGAGGGGGTAAAGTAATGAGAAAAGACAGACTCAGCGGTAATGAAGCAGTAGCAGAGGCACTTCGTCAGATTAATCCGGATGTAATGGCTGCTTTCCCAATTACTCCTTCAACTGAAATTCCGCAGTATTTTTCAAAGCTTGTGGCAAACGGCCAGGTGGATAGTGAATTCATTCCTGTTGAATCTGAGCATTCAGCAATGTCAGCTGTTATAGGTTCACAGGCAGCAGGTGCAAGAAGTGTTACAGCCACATCATCAGCCGGTATGGCACTTATGTGGGAGGAACTTTACCTTGCTGCATCAAACAGACTTCCTTGTGTGCTTACGCTTGTTAACCGTGCACTTTCTGGTCCTATCAATATTAACTGTGACCACAGTGATTCGATGGGCGCCAGAGATTCAGGTTGGATTCAGATTTATGCTGAAAACAATCAGGAGGTTTATGATAACCTCTGTATGGCTTACCGCATTGCCGAGCATAAGGATGTTATGCTCCCTGTAATGATTTGTCAGGACGGCTTTATCACATCACATGCTGTTGAGAATATTGTTCTTAATGAGGATGAGGATGTTAAGAATTTTGTGGGTGAGTACGAACCTGAAAATTCTCTTCTTAATCCTGAGTGTCCGATGGCAGTTGGTCCCTATAGTGTTACAAACTATTATTTTGAGGCGAAGAGGGCTCAGGCTGAGGCACTAAAAAATGCAAAGCAGGTAACACTTGATGTTGCTAAAGAATATGCAAAAATCTCAGGCAGAGAGTATGGTCTCTTTGAGGAATATAAAATGGAAGATGCCGAATATGCAGTTGTTATTATCGGCTCGGCAGCCGGTACAGCAAAGGACGCTGTTGATGAACTCAGAGACAAGGGTGTGAAAGCAGGCTTAATTAAAATAAGACTCTTCCGTCCTTTCCCTGCAGAGGAGATTGCTGATGCGCTCAAGGGTGTAAAGGCAGTTGCTCTTATGGACAGAACAGAGTCTTATAACGATAACTGCGGTCCTATCGGCTCAGAGGTTACAACTGCTCTTTACAGAGCGAAGTCCGATACACTTACAGTGAATTATGTTTACGGTCTCGGCGGACGTGATGTAAAGGTTTCAGATATGATTCATATCTATAACGAACTTGAGAAAATTGCACAGGACGGCAAAGTTGAAAATCCTTACCGATATATGGGCGTTAGAGAATAAGGAGGCAGTTTCAATGTATAATTTTAAAGAATATGTATCAAGGGAGGACCGTCTTGCAGGCGGTCACAGAATGTGTGCAGGCTGCGGTGGTACAATCGCAGTAAGAAATGTGCTTAAAGCAATCAAACCAGGCGATAAGGCTGTTGTAGGCAATGCTACAGGCTGTCTTGAGGTGTCAACCTTTATGTATCCTTACACAGCTTATAAGGACAGCTATATCCATAATGCATTTGAAAATGCAGGTGCTACAATGTCAGGTGTGGAGGGTGCATATAATGCCCTGAGAAGAAAGGGTAAGCTTGACGAAACCTATAAGTTTATCACCTTTGGCGGTGACGGCGGTACATATGATATCGGCTTTCAGTCTCTGAGCGGTGCTATGGAGCGCGGACACGATATGGTTTATGTCTGCTATGATAACGGTGCTTATATGAACACAGGTATTCAGCGTTCATCTGCTACACCGATGTTTGCCGATACGACTACAACTCCTGTTGGCAGGGAATCAAACGGTAAGCCACAGTACAGAAAGGACCTTGCCGCAATCATTGCTGAGCATCAGGTTCCTTATGTAGCACAGACAACCTTTGTTCAGAATTTCCGTGACCTTTATAAGAAGTCTGAAAAGGCAATTTATACAAAGGGTGCTGCTTTCCTTAATATTATGGCTCCGTGTCCAAGAGGCTGGAGATATCCTACCTATGATATTATGGAAATCTGCAAGCTTGCGGTTGAAACACGTTATTGGCCTTTGTTTGAGGTTGTTGATGGAAGATGGATTCTGAACTATGTGCCGCGAAATTATGTTCCGATTGAGGAGTGGCTTGTTAAGCAGGGAAGATTCAAGCATATGTTCAAACCTGAAAATGAGTGGATGATTGAAGCATTCCAGAAAGAGGTTGACAGACGCTGGGCAGAGCTTCTTAATCGCTGCAGTGAAACTCGCGGCGCATAATAGAATAATAGATTTTTAAGAGGTGTTTTTATAACACCTCTTTTTGTTATCATAAAATTGAGTTATAATGATGTTATAAATGTTATTGCCTATGGGTCAATTCTATATCGTTTTGTTGAATAGAAAAAATGATTTAAAATGTTTGTGACCGTTTCAGCTTTTGAATTGTGTTATGGGTGAAGGGAGGAAGAAATGTAAGTGAAAAATATCGACGATATATTCAGAGAAAAATATGAAAGGTATTCAAAAATGCTTTTCAGAATAGCATTTCTTCATTTGGGAAACACCTATGATGCAGAGGATGTTTTGCAAAATGTATTTATGAAATTACTGTATTCTGCACCGAGATTTTCAGATGAAGAACATGAAAAAGCCTGGCTTATCCGCGTTACGCAAAATCATTGTAAAAATGTACTTAAGTCCTCGTCGCGCAGGAATAACAGTGAGCTGAATGAAGAGCTTTCACAGGGTAAAGTATCTGATTTATCAAAGGCTATAGATATCAGCCTTAAAATAAATGCTCTTCCTGCAAATTATAAAACTGCGATCTACCTTTATTACTACGAGGATCTGACTACTGAACAAATTTCTAAAATACTTAAAATAAGTCAATCAGCAGTCAAAATGCGTTTGAAAAGGGGACGTGAGCTGCTGAAATCAGAACTGGAGGAATACAGATATGAGTAATACTGAATTTAAAAAAGCATTTGATGATGTGTCTCCTGATATGTATATGCAGACAAGAATACTCGCAAATATAAAAGAAAAAAGAAAAAAGCGTTTTCCTTTAAAGGCTGCACTGAGCGGTGTGCTTGCTGTTGCCATAGTAGCAGGATGTGCCGGCGGTATGCACTATAAGAATCTTAACACTTATGTTGACAGACCTTTTTCCGTAATGGTGGTCAATGCGTCGGACGATTTAATAATCAGTGAAGAAATAGAAGAGGATAAATTGATCTTTCCCTCTCTTCATATTGGCGTGAAAAAAGAGCCTGACGGAGAAGGCGGCTATAATTATAACACATATAGTGATGCTGAAACAGGTTTCGGTGTTGTAGGTGATGCTATTGACTATGTGCAGTACCAGTCATTGAATGGACAATTGATGTATCAGGATGTTCTTAAAACCTGGTATGATCAGGAGAACGGTGATTTTTATCAGGTAATTATTCCTGTGCCAAATGATGACGTAAAGGAAATCAATGCTGTAATAAATGAATCAAAGTGGAATCCTGAGCAAACTGCACTTAAGAAATATATGGAAAATCACGATACCTCAAAGTACTTTGGTAAATATAACCCTGATGATGATTACTGGGTATACTTCGGTAAATACTGTGACTATATAGGACTTGAAAACGATTCTGAGGATTATGCTTTCTTCCTTTATAATACAGAAAATTATGAAGAGAATTATATACAGGATACATGGGACGAGGATTTGTCCGAGATTACAGTGAAGATGTATCCACTTTCGGAAAAAAGTACAAGTGCTCTGACAGAGGAGGAGAAAAAAACACTCGGCAATATAAGCTATTTTCCTGACGGAGCAAGCAATGCACTTTCTGAAAATCCGCAGATGAAACTAAGTGAGCTGCCTGAGGATGAAATCACAATCATCGTTACCTTTAAGGACGGAAAGAAAGCAAAAAAGGTGATTACTGTTTCCTTTGATGATAACGGCGACGCAGTTTTTGCATACAAAAAATAATCTGTAAAAGCAGCACCCCCTTGATTAAATTCAAGGGGGTGTTTGCATAGTTTGATGAACTAAAATCCAACAGCCTGATAATGCCAAATAATGGCACATTTGCACATTTTTTGTCTTGGCATACTGATGTATTCCGAAAATTTTAACGCTATATAAGACGAAATCAGCCTTTGTAAAACGATTGTATTTCAGTCTGTCAAACTATACTAAGGTGATATTTATGAGCAATAAAAATAAAGCATTTATTGTAACCGTATTCATAATCATATTCCTCTTTATCGTGTTGTTTTTAGGAATCGCAGAACATATTCCTTTCCTTTCCAAAGCATTATCGCTTATTGCAGCAGTCGTGCTGATTGCTTTTGTTTTAATCTTTTTCATAATAATCAGAAGAAAGAAATAGGAGATCAAAAAATGAAAATTCTTGTAAGTGCCTGCCTGCTTGGTGAAAACTGTAAATACAGTGGAGGAAACAATAAAAATGATAAGGTTATTGCGCTGGGTAAAAAGCATAAATTAATTCCCATTTGTCCGGAATGCTTTGCTCAGCTGCCGATACCGAGACCGCCTGCCGAGATTGTCGGCAATAAGGTTTTCAATAAGCTCGGCGAGGATATTACCGAACATTTTAAAGACGGTGCTGAAAAGGCACTCTATGTGGCAGAGGAGGCAGGCTGCCAGACAGCTATACTTAAGGAAAGGAGCCCGTCCTGCGGTTTTGGTGAAATTTATGACGGCAGCTTTACCGGAAAAACCATTCGCGGCAACGGCATAACCGCTCAGCTTTTATACGATAACGGAATAACGATTTTTGGTGAAAGTAACATTGATAAAATCAGTAATTATGAGACGGAATAAATAATAAATTATGCTATTGATGATTATTTCAATAGCATTTTATTTTGCAATTCTTAGAATATGTAATATTGCTTTTACCACTTATACAAATCCATTGACATTTCACTGAAAATCATATATTTTGAAATTAACAAAACACCGTGTATAAAAATGCAGCATAGGAGGCACAGCTATGATAAGCAAAACAAAATATATGCTCAGTGACAATCAGATTAAAGAATTATTCAATAAAGCCGGAATCAGCGGTGTAAGTAAAATTGCACCATTAGGTGCAGGTGAATTCAACGCCGTATATGAGGTGATTGCCGACAAGCCATATGTTCTCAAGGTTGCACCGAGTACAGATATACCTGTGCTGACTTATGAAAAGGATATGATAAAGTCAGAGCTTTACTGGTATGATATGATCAGAAACAATACCGATATATACGTACCGCTGATATACTATAAAGATTTCTCAAAAGAGCTTATCCCTGCCGACTGGTTCATTATGGAAAAGCTTGACGGAAAGCAGCGCAATGAAATAAGCATTGATAAAACTATAATTACGGAAAAGACTGCAAAAATGGTTGCACAGATTCACAATATCAAAAATGACAAGTATGGATATATACAAAATCAGCTTTATGATAACTGGTACGATGCATTAAAAAGTATGATTAAAAACCTTTTATCAGACGCTGAAAGAGCCGGCAAAAAATCAAAGCAGGGTGAAAAGCTTTTAAAATATACAGATAAATACAAATATATTTTAAACAAAGTCCCCTGCTGTATGGTCAATTATGATATATGGGATCCGAATGTTTTGTGCAAATCCACAGAAAACGGTGATGTCGAATTCCAATGGATAGACCCTGAACGCAGCTTCTGGGGCGACAGAATTTTTGATTTTATGTGTCTTGAAAACCCAATCGGCTCAATTAACAAAAAAACCGAATCACTTAAATTTTACAATACCATATCAGATTCCCCTATTGAGCTGAACAAAGAAATTGAAATAAGATATGCCTTTGCATTCGGTCTGCTCGCTCTGATTCAGGAGGTTGAGAAATATTACCGCTATACGCCCCACAATTTCGGCTGGTGGAGAAATGCCATCGGCTGTGCCGCATATTATAAAATGGCTTTTAAGGTGCTGAAAAATGGATAAAGCTATCAAAAAAAACGATGAAATGCGTACACAGAGCATACCTAAATTAATTACAAAGTATTCCCTTGCAACTTTCTGTGCGCTGTTCTTCAATGAGCTTTACAATATAATTGATACCCTGTTTGTCAGCAAAGGTGTTGGCGACAACGCAATGGGCGGCGTGTCCATCATATTCCCTTTTATGATTATTCAGGGTGCTGTTGCACAGACAATCGGCTCAGGCTCTGCATCCATTATATCAAGGCTACTCGGTAAAAAAGAATATGAAAAAGCAGGTAATATAACAATCCATGCAATGTTTGCATTTTACCTGACGTCTGTCGTAATAACGATTGCAGGATTCATTTTTATGAATCCACTGCTGAGACTGTTTGGTGCAACACAAGAGATAATGTCCTATGCAAAGGAATATTTTACAATCATTCTGATAGGCAATGTTTTTTCAACAGGCTTTTCCTCAATCATAAGAGCAGAGGGCAAGATGCTTTATTCCTTACTGATCTGGATTATACCCACTGCTATTAATGTTGCACTCGACGCCGTTTTCATATACGCACTGGATATGGGGGTAAAGGGTGCTGCACTTGCAACGATCATCTGCTATTTTTCAAGCTTTGTTATGAGTGTGATTTTCTTCCGATTTATTTCTGTGCAAAAATTCAGAAAAGTAAAAATTGATTTCAAAGCGATCATTGAAATCATCACCACAGGAATTCCAATGCTGGTACAGCTTGGAAGTATGTCTGTTTTATTTATGATAATCAATAATGTGCTGAGCAGCACAGGCGGAACACAAAGCGTCAATACTTTTGCATATGTCAGCAAGGTAATCACCTTTGCAATAGTACCCTTTAATGCAGTTGCAGCAGCAATATCACCGATTATCAGCTATAATTACGGAGCAAAGAATTATGAACGAATAAAAAGGACTTTGAATTACAGCATAATAATGTGTGAAATATATGCTGTAATTGCATTAATAATTTCATTAACGATTCCGCAATTGCTGATAGGCATATTCACAACTGATTACACTATTATTTCAGAAGGTGCATATGCACTTAATATACTTGCTTTTGCACTTTTTACAACACCTGTTACAATAATTATCGGAACATATTTTCAGGCTACAGGTAAAAAATTAAAAGCTCTTATCACAAATAGTCTGATAGTAATTTTTTCACTTATATGTATTCTTGTTTTTTCCTGTATTGCAGGAATAAAAGGCATATGGCTATCCGTTCCGGCAGCCTGCCTTTTAGCGGGAATTAGTTCTATGATAATAAAACTGAAACAGCCGGCAGCTTAAGCCTGTCTCTTATACACATCTCCGAGCCCACGAGACTAAGGCGAATCTCG
>ERZ1026947.1000-NODE-1000-length-12792-cov-5.708958_pt1 | contig 12792 bp, 10 predicted proteins | sample MGYA00519568_ERZ1026947 | MGnify/ENA primary metagenome ERZ1026947 (study PRJEB26926, sample SAMN06164744) | human gut metagenome | biome: ENVO:00009003; feature: ENVO:2100002; material: ENVO:00002003 | host: Homo sapiens | place: USA | collected 2012 ...
TTCGCCTTAGTCTCGTGGGCTCGGAGATGTGTATAAGAGACAGTGTCTTGGACATCCACCTTTGTAGAATGCGAATGTTTTCTCCGGAAGTTTCTCAGCTACGAAGCGTCCGAGGTTCGGGTCCGGGATAAAAAGGATCTTGTCGTTTTCCAGTTTGCTGCAGATCTGGACTGCGGAAGAAGAAGTCACGCACACGTCGCACTCTGTCTTGAGTTCAGAAGTTGTGTTAATGTAGGCAACAACTGCATGATCCGGATACTCTGCCTTGAGTTTGCGAAGGCCTTCCAGGTCAAGCTGCTCTGCCATTGGACATCCTGCAACCGGGTTTGCAAGCCAGACTTTTTTGTCCGGGCTTAATACCTTACAGGTTTCTGCCATAAAACGCACACCGCACATGATCACGCCGCTGCAGTCGCTCTTTGCAGCCTGCACGCTGAGTCCGTAGGAGTCTCCCATATAATCTGCAACTTCCAGGATCTCCTGTCCCTGATAAGCATGTGCAAGGATGCAGACATCCTGCTCTTTTTTCATACGCAGGATCTCCTGCTGAATTTCTTTGATCGTCATAACTTTATCTTTCCTTTCCCTGTAGTCTGTTCCCAGGGCTGAAGTGGTGCAAGGAATCCCGCTTCTCCCAGTTGTTTCTCGATCAGATCAAGTCTTTCCTCACTGGATGCCTCGATCAGATGGTAATGATATCCGGATGTGGCACTGGAAAGTACCGTTGAACGGCTGTTCCTGAGTGCCTCTGCAAATTCATTTACATCCTGTCTGGAACGGATATCCATCTCAGCCGTAACTCGTCCGTAAACACGGTGGCTGATGCTTATATTTTTGACATGACCGCCACAGTCCACGATCAGATTCAGCTCCTCCGCTGCTTTGTCCTGACTGTGGCGTACCTTGAATTCTCTTGTAAAACTACTGTCCTGCTGTATCACATATCCTTTTGTTGTAGAGAGGATTCCTGGCGTAGATGCCCGGATCACTGCCAGATCCTGTACAATGACCTGACGGCTGACCCCAAATCTGCCTGCCAGTTCTCTCGCTGCCACCGGGGCATCCGCATTGTGGAGGATCTTAAGGATTTCTCCACGTCTTTCCGCGGTGTTCATAAGATTCCCTCCTCTCACACTGCATGAAGATTCTTCATGGAAATGTCAAGGATCGGTGCGGAATGTGTCAGTGCACCGCTGGAAACAAAATCAACGCCGATCTCACGGATCTTCTGGATATTTTCTTTTGTGATGTTTCCGGAGCATTCTGTCTGTGCTCTTCCGTCGATCAGTTCAACTGCCTGTTTCATTACTTCCGGTGTCATGTTGTCGAGCATGATGATGTCTGCTCCTGCCTCTACTGCTTCTTTAACCTGATCCAGAGTCTCTACCTCGATCTCGATCTTGCGGACAAACGGTGCGTAAGCTTTTGCCATCTGAACGGCTTTTGTGACACTTCCTGCTGCTCCGATGTGGTTGTCTTTAAGAAGAACTCCATCAGAAAGATTATATCTGTGATTACAGCCGCCTCCGACTCTTACTGCGTATTTCTCAAATACACGGCAGTTTGGTGTGGTCTTACGGGTATCAAGAAGAGTTACATTGCTTCCCTCGAGAAGTTTTGCAACCTGTCTGGTGTAGGTCGCGATACCGCTCATTCTCTGAAGGTAGTTGAGTGCTACTCTCTCTCCGGAAAGGAGAACACGGATGTCACCTGTTACCGTTGCCATCAGATCACCTTTTTTGACTTCATCACCGTCTTTGCAGTGAAAATCGATCTCTGTTTTTTCGTCAAGGATTGTAAATACTCTTGCGTAAATGTCAAGACCTGCTACAACACCATCTTCTTTTGCGATAAGGTCTACGGTTCCCTTAGTTGCAGTCGGCATAACTGCGTTTGTGGAAACGTCCTCGCTTGTGATATCTTCCTGTAATGCCATGCGGATCAGCTGATCTGCCTGCATTTTCATTGTAATTTCGTTCATGCTCTTTTCATCCTTTCGATTTCATTCCATACCATTTTGTGATAGCCGTCGAGGATCGCATCGCGGTCTTCGTACATGCTGGTATCTATTGTATTGACCGGGCATTTTTCCGGTTTTCCTGCAAATATAATATCATCTGCTGCCCTTCTTGCAAAGACCAGAGATTCCAGAAGTGAGTTGCTTGCCAGTCGGTTCTTGCCGTGAACGCCGTTGCAGCTTGTCTCACCGCAGGCATAAAGCCCCTTCATGGAGGTGCGGCTTCCGAGGTCTGCCTGGATTCCTCCCATGAAGTAATGCTGTGCCGGAACTACCGGAATCGGCTCTTTGCGTGGGTCAAAGCCCTCTTCCATGCATCTGTGGAAAATATTCGGGAAGTGTTTCAGGATCGTTTCTTCGCCGAGAGGACGCATGTCTTCCCAGACAAATTCTGTGTCGTCTTTCTCCATCTGTGCGAAGATTGCCTGGCTTAAGAGGTCACGTGGCTGAAGTTCTTCTGTGAATCGCTGTCCGTTCTTATCGTACAGGAGTGCTCCCTCGCCTCTTACAGATTCGGAGATCAGGAAGCGTCTGCCTGGTTTGTGGGAATACAGGGTTGTCGGGTGGATCTGCACGTAATCCAGATGTTCGAGTACTACCTGATGTTTCATTGCGATTCCGAGACCGTCACCGGCGATGTGCGGGAAGTTGGTGGAGTTTTTGTAAAGTCCGCCGAGACCGCCGCAGGCAAGGACTACATATGGAGAGCGGACCGGATATACGTTATTCTTCTCATCCATGATGATAACACCGCCGCAGATGTTGTCCTTTGCGATCAGATCGACCATGGTCATGTATTCGCAGATCTCGATGTTGTCCCTAGTCTGGGCTTCGCTCAAGAGTGTCTGAGTGATCTGTTTGCCTGTGACATCCTCGTAAAAAAGGATTCGTGGCTGTGAGTGTGCGCCTTCTCTGGTGAATGCGAGTTCGCCATTTGCATCACGTTCGAAGGTGACATTGTGGCGGATGAGATCGCGGATGATGCTGTTGGAACTGCGGATCATGAGGTCTACGGCTTTTTTGTTGTTTTCGTAATGGCCTGCACGCATGGTGTCTTCAAAATAGTTGTCATAGTCTTCTTCTCCGCGGAGCATGCAGATTCCGCCCTGTGCAAGAAAGGAATCAGACTGGTCTGCCTGTTGCTTTGTGATCATCAGAACTTTCATCCTGGAAGGCAGATTCAGAGCGCAGTAAAGCCCTGCCGCTCCGGTTCCTACTATTATGGCGTCGTAATATTCATTCATTTCTTTATCCTCTCGCCGGATAATCCGGACTTTCCTTTTATCATTTCCGCCAGTATACCACCAGACATGATAGGTGTCAAGACACCTGTGTATATTGTTGTAAGGGTAGGGGGACGTTGCGGGGGAGAGGGAGTCAGTCAGGGATGCATCTGCAGGAGTCCCTCTCTCCCTCCACTCACACTATCCCCCCAGCCAATATAGCACCTCCCAAAGCGGACGCGGGGTCCCACGAGCGCTTCGCTGCGTGGGACCCCGCTGAGAGTGGTGAATTGAGGATTAGCTAAATAACTGTTTTATCCGATGTCTACGGTAGATAAACCACCGCAATTAAAGAATGCGTATTCACCGATATGTTGTACACTGTCCGGTACTGTGATAGTTGTAAGATTTTCGCAGTTGCTGAAGGCGTAAGAGCCAATAGAAGTTATTCCTTCAGCTATTTCGATTTTTTTGATTTCCGGTTTTGCCTCATTCCACGGTACTGTTTCTGGAGTTGTCCAGTTGAGCATTTCTCCGGAACCAGTGATTTTGAGAGTACCATTTGTGTCCAGGTTCCAGAAAACGGTGTTTTCTTCGGTTCCGCAGGATTTTGCTTCTTCGTTTTGGGAAGAAAACTCATTTTCGTAAGATCCATCGGTAAATTCACTTTTATCCTCTGTGGACTCTTGTGCTATATCTTCTGTTTCGATGTCCACACTGGAGTCAAAATCTTCATCTTCTTCTCCTGCAATTTCTTCTGGTTCATCTACTTCTTCAGCAAGATTTTCCGTAGAATTTTCTGCAAAGTCTTCTTCTGTCACTTCTGCTTCATCGAACGAATCTGATATGTCCTCAGATGCACTTACCTTCTGCACACCGATTCCGTACCCTCCGGCTACAAGGGAGACAGCCATCAGCAACGCTGCCAGCCCTTTTTTCTTCATTTTTGTCATAATCTTTTGCCTCCTGACTTATCGTGTCACTTTCACATTTCTGACTTTGCTCCATCTGGAATATACTTTCGTTGTTCCTGACTGTTTATAGGCTGCGATTCTGATGTAATAAGTTTTTCCTTTCTTTAACCCGGATAAAGTTGTTTTTGTTGTTCCGTATCTTCCGATGTATACCTTACCAACGCTACTGCGGAAACTACTGTCTGTGGAGTACTGTACCAGATAGCCTGTTGCATACCTGTTGATGTTCCATGTGATGTATGCTCGTCCACCTGCCAGATTTGATGTTTTTGTGATAGCTGCAGCAGATGGCTTTACAGTGAGTCTAATTTTTCGAACAGCCGATTCATAGCGGGTGGTTGCCGCTGTTTTTATCGTAATTACGCATTTTCCTGAAAATCTGGCTGGAATAGTGATTTTGCCAGTGCTGCTTACTTTTATTAATCGGTTGTCAGAAGTATAACTGATTTTTGCCTTATCATATACGCGCGCTCCAATACTTACTGTCTGTGCTTTTGTTGAAAAATTCCGGTTGATATCAGAAGTACTGATTACATTTTTGCCTTTTGCAACCTTTACTGTAAAAGCTGCTTTCCCGGCTTTATAGTTTGTACCTGCTGCTGCGTTTACCGTAATTGTAGTATTTCCCACTCCTGTAATCTTGATCTGACCTGATGCACTGACTGTAGCAACTCTCGTATTACTGGAAGACCAAGTCAGTTTTCCATCGGTCTTTTTGTCTTTCCATTCATTAACAAATGCCTGATTGCCATATTTCTTCGAAATAGAAGTGTTCTGAAATTTCAGAGTTGCTTCTGCCTGACTGATTACAAATTCTGTCTGGCAGTTTCCTTCATAACTTCCAGTTCCTGTTACTGTCACCAGTGCTTTTCCTGCATTTACATTATTTGCATAAGAAAGAGTGTAATCTTTTCCATTCTGAAGAACAGTATTTCCATCTGTCACAGTCACTTCCGGTGTCTGGGCAGTGCCATCATAAGTGATAACTGTCATATTTACGGAAACTTCGCATCGTGAAAGATCTCTTTTTGCAGGAAGTCCTGTTTCCGGGTCCCACGGACACCAGGTAATAGTTCCGCCATAGTTCTGAAGTTTCTCAAGCGTCCAGGTAACATCATTATATGGATAATAAACAATTGCTTTTACATTTCGGAAAATTTCATTTCCAATCTCCGGGCAGTTTCCATAGAAGTATACATTTCGGAGATTTTTGCAGTCTGCAAATGCCTGATCGCCGATTTTTGTTACAGTTTCTCTGATGTTTACATTTACAAGGTTTGCACAACTGCTGAACGCATTCGGTTCAATCACTACCGGTGCTTCTTCCAGTGCCTGTCTGATCTCAAAGTCAGCTGTAATTTCTCCTCGATAGCTGCTGTCATCCATCGCCATTGCTGTGACAGATGCAGTTCCAGGGGCAGTGTTGTTTTTGTAAATAAGTACATAATCTGTTCCTTCTGTAAGGACTGTACCATCATAAACAACTGTCACACCTGGTTTCTTTTCTGTTCCATCATAGACATAAGCAGTCTCGGAAAGCTGAATGCTGCACGCCTCCAGAGAAATTTTTTCTTTCGGGATTTCTCTGGTTTCTTTGTGAGTATTGTCCCTTATACATACACGTTCTTCCAGACCTGTTTCCATTGCTGTTGCCGGTTTCACTACTGTCCAGTCGCCATAATTATGACCCAGAGCTGCGATTTCTGTACCTTTTGAAAGTTCCGCATTGCAGCCGGTGCAGTATTCATCTCCGGAATAACCTTTTTCTGTACAGGTTGCTGCTTTTTTGTTTCTGATTTCTGTTTTACCGATATGATTGTTTAAATCTTTTTCTCCATATTCCTGTCCACATACTTCGCAGACTGCTTTGGAGATACAGGTCGCTGTTCCGCCTTTGTGTCCGTTTTTGTCGCACTCGGAGCGGCTGTCAACGCTTACTGTTCCGGCTGTGAATTTCGCTGTGACTGCGTTTCCTCTTTCATCTGAAAGATTGCTTGCTTTGCCGTCTTTTACTGTAACTGCGATCTGTCCGCTCTTTGCATTGCCTGAAACAGTTACATTTAAGGTCAGGAGAAGTCCGTTCGTGCTAATATTATCTCCGGTGTACCAGGTGCAGTTATTTCCATATGCTGAGAAACTTCCTCCTGAAAGAATTGTACCCGGTTTTATGGAATTCAATCTGTATCCTTCCGGCATATTCACAGTTAAGGCAAAACCTGCCAGACCTGTGTTTCCACGGAGATATACTGGAATATCTACAGTTGATCCCGGTTCTACAGTGGCGTTTTCTACAGAAATCTGCATTTCTTCTGTCTTTGCCTGTGCTGCTGCTTCAAGTGTTTCTGTTTCCATTGTACCTGCTGATAATGCCGCAGCTTCGGAAAGAAGGCTTTCTTTTCCAAGAACCACTCTGTTCAGAATGACAACGTCTGCAATAGTAATATCTCCATCGCCATTCAGGTCTGCAAGCATCTGCTGTTCGTTTGTGAGTGTTTCCTTGCCAAGTACATGGCGATTGAGGAGAACGACATCTGCAATGGTAATGTCTTCATCACCATTCAAATCGCCTGTCATTCCTTTTGTAACCTCGATCTGTCCGGCAATGTAGTTTGCGTTAATAAAAGTTCCTTTTTCATCTACCAGATTTTTCTTGCCATCATGAAGTGCAACGCTGACCGGATAGTTACCTGCTTCTGTATCTTTGTTTACAGTGAAAGTAAGCTGCATCAATGTGCCGTCACCGGTAACATTGTCAGCAGTGTACCAGTTTACTACATTTTTGTTGGTAGAAATCTGTCCATTTCCTGCCAGAAGCTTACCAGCCGAGACAGATTTCAAAGTCATTGCTGTCTGGTCATAGTTGATATCATAGGAATATCCGGCGATGCCTGTATTCTTTGAAATGTCTACGTTTACTGCAACTTCCTTTCCTGCCATTGCTTTGCTGTTGGAAATGGTGATAGTTGGGGCGTTTTCGTCCACAGGAATCTTCGGAATGGAAGTTCCTTTGGAAATTAACTGATTGCAGTCTGTGCAGTAAGTGTCTCCGGTGTAGCCTTCTGTGTCGGTTGTTGCTGGTTTTGCGTTGCGGAGTTCTGTGTACTGATGTCCGGTTGCAGGGATTTCTTCGGTTTTGGTAGTATTGCAGACTGTACACGTATAAGTCCTAATTCCTTTTTGTGTACAGGTTGCTTCTGCCGTTATCTTTCCTTCATCCCACGTATGACCTGTCGCTTTTATTTTTTCCGTGTAACTTGCTTTACATCCTGAACAAGTATAAATCCGTTCCCCGTCTACTTCACAACTAACATCTTTGGTAACCACTCCAGTATCATACTGATGTTCAAAAATAAACCGCACTGTAATCTGAGCCTGACTATGGTTCTTGTCGCCTTCAGCAGTTACCAGAACATCCACATTGCCTGCTGTTTTAGCTGTTACCATACCATCAGCATCAACCTCTGCTATATCTTTCTGTTCTACTTCATAAGAAATATTTCCTATTCCAGTGATACCCAAATTTACTTTTTTACCATCTGGTACTCTTTTTCCATCTATTGAAGATCTCAGTATCTGAGAAGCTTTATTAATCGCAAAATTTATCGTTTTTGTTCCCAGATACATGTTTTTTCCTGTAATTCTTACGGTTGCAGTTCCTGCATTCAAATTATTTTCATATGCCACACTATATTCAGATGATTGTAACAAATTTCCCTGAGTATTATACACTCGTACCTGAGGCTTCTTTTCAGTTCCATCATATTCAAATACACTTTTTTCAAGGGTCATATTACATGTGGAAATATTTTCTTTTACCGCAAATTCAACTTGTTCACTTGTTGCTTTTCCTCCTGTTTGTTCATTCTTTGCCTGTATACATACATAATAGTTGCCAACTGCAAGTTTTAAAATATAACTTGTGCCTTCTATATCAGATATTTTGTTCTTAAGTTCTTTGCTATCAGCATCATATAATAGTAAGTCGTAGTTTGTAGCGTTATCGCAAGTATTCCATTTTACTTTTATGTTTCCATCAGTTTCACCGTTCAAATTTTCCACTGATACATTCGGAGTATCAATCATTATTTCACTTGTCTTTTCAATCTCGAACATCTGATCATCAGAATATTTCAACACATAGTTACCAAATACACTGTCTTCTCCCGATAACCCAAGTACATATCCTGTTCCTAAAGATTTTAAAACATATCCATCTTCACTATTTCCATACAAATTCCATTTCTGCAAATCTAAATTTTGATATTGATCTATATATACGCTTGAACCAACTGAATTTTGTGAGGTGAGAACTCCATTTCCCATTTCACTGTAAACCACATAAGAGTTATTACTCTGCTGTATGAACTTCCATATTTGATTCGGATTTTCTTTCTTTTCCCTGTCCAGTTTTACTTTCTTTTCATCATTCATAATTGGGCGACCACTCGATGTAATGATTCTTGCCCTAACTTCACTTCCTAGATTTACAGGCGTTCCAGCCTTTCCTTCTTTCACTGTAAAATATATCAGTTCACCACCTACAGCTCCATCTTTATTCACAGAATCCACATGAGCTGCATACTCTCCTGCCGGCAGCCAGACACTACATCTATTTTCTCTAAGCTGCCATACATTCTTTATATTTCCACCTTTTTCATAATCAGCAGCATCTATTCTCAGATCATAATAATCAGTGTAAGCAGTCTCTTCCCACTGAAATATAGTCTTTGAATAACTGTTTCCTGGAAGACATGTCAATTTACTTCTTTCAGGTGACTGATACACTGTAAATGGAATTTTTTCTGTTTCAATGTAGTAGTCATTAGTACTGAATACAAGAAAATATGCCTTATACTGTCCAACTCCAAGTTTATCTGCTTTCACACTCCAGGAGTCTAACGAATCCCCGCACCTTTCTGAATATACCTCTTCTCCTTTCTCATTTTCTATCTTTAATACCATAAACTCTGCATGACTGGTATTGATTTTAAATTTCACATCTTCTGCGGTTCCAACTTTTTGCTTATTAATTTCCAAATTTGAATAACTTGGTGGAACAACAGAAAAATAAACTGTATTGGTATCTATCCATTTTTCATCATTATATACTGTGATATGAGCACTGTAATTTCCTACTCCAAGACCAATTCCCCATAAACTATGTCCATTTGCCTCATTACAACCTTCTGCTACTACTCGCCCTACACCTTCTTTATCTATGCTAATTCCAAATCCAGTTGCGTTGATTGGATCTATCTTAAACTGTATTTTATCATGAAGATTATATACACTCTGTGAAACTGAAAAATTAGAATAAGATGGTTGCGGATCTACAACAGAAAACCAGACTGTTTCCGTATCTGCCCATTTATTCCCATTATATACTGTAATATGTGCACTGTAATTTCCTACTCCCAAATCACTTGCCCAGATATCATGACCATTTGCTCTGTTGCATCCCGCTGCTACTACTCGTCCTACGCCTTCTTTATCTATACTGATTCCAATTCCAGTTGTATTAATCGGAGTTATGAAAAATTCTATTTTATCTTTAAGTTTATATTCATTTTTAGAAATTGAAAAATTTTTATATGATGGATTTGATTCAGATTTTTTAAAATCGGGACGTATCACTCCCCAAAACTTATTATAACTATGTGTAACCTGTTTACATGGACTTCCACTTGGCCAATTCTGATCCATTGATACAAATGAATGAGCATTTGCTGACAAAATAATTGCAACATGTCCATCCTTACTTAATTCTGTGCCCCACACAGCAATATCTCCTGGTTCAGGAACAAAACTTGCTGTATTTTTTATCCTTGTCCAACCATCTGGTAATTTATTACTTACATATTTGCATCCATTTCCTTTTGCATAACCTGCTTTTCCAAAATATGCATAATAATATTTAATTAAATCTACACATTGTGCTCCCCATGCTTTATCATAATCAAGGAATTTTCCTTCTTGTTCATACGCCCATTTTACAGCCGCTTCTCGTGTTCCGGCATCTGCATGTACAACTCTCTGTGGAAATAAAACCGTAATTCCCAAAATCATCAAAACAGACAACATCATCATTATTTTTTTCTTCATATACCTTCCCCTTTCTGTTTCATAATTCAGACATTAAGAAACAGCTATGATATACTTAAATCAAGACGGAAATCCATTAAAAAAGCATGAAAAACAGAGAATTTTCTGCATTTTCATGCTGCTACTCAGATGTACCAAAATGTCTACTATTTGACACACTTCCACCAAGCGTTTTTCTGTATTTCCGGTAGAAAGTCGAATGACTTACTCCCAGTAATTCTGCTGCCTGTCTGGTTGACAGTTCCCCTTGTTTGCATCTCCTGCAAATTTTGCTAAATTCATCTGGCATTTCTTTTTCAGGTCTGCCGAGTTTTTTCCCTTTTCGCCTGGCTGCTGCAATTCCTTCTGCCTGTCGCTGGCAGATAAATTCCCGTTCCATCTGGGCTACGTAGGCAAAAATCTGCAGTACCAGATCGGCAATCAGCGTACCTGTGAGATTTCCTGTTTTTTGTCTTGTATCCAGAAGTTCCATATCCAACACCATGATATCTGCCTTTATCTCTTTGGTAATATACTGCCACTGAGATAAAATATCATTATAGTTACGTCCCAGACGGTCAATGCTTTTCACAATCAATAAGTCACCTTCTTTTAACTTTCTGAGCAATTTCTGATATTCCGGACGCTCAAAGTCTTTTCCTGACTGGTAATCACAGTAAATATTTTTTTCAGAATATGATATGGCTCCAGCGCCAGGATCTGTCGATCCACATTCTGCTCTTTTGTTGAAACTCTGATATATGCATATTTTCTCATTTATTGTCCTCCTGCATTATTCGTTTTTATAATACAGTAGACATTTGTACATCCTTATTACCTATACATAGGTAATAAGGCAAGTTTAGTCTTTTTTATTCACAAAGTCAACTACGCAAAGGTAAGTTTATTTATACACTCTGTTATGATTATTTAAACTTTGTAAAGGTAATACTTAAATTGCAGGTGACTTTATGACTTATTCTGAGATTTATGCCATGCGTATCCGAAATTTATGTCGTGAAAGAAATATTACAATAAACAAGCTTGCCACATTATCTGGATTACGACAGTCCACAATAGATAACATTTTACGTGGTACAAGTAAAAATCCGAAAGTTCGTACTCTCCATAAAATTGCAACTGTTTTCGGAATGACCTTAAGCGAATTTCTTGATTTTCAGGAGCTCAATGATTACTCCATTGATGATGAAGAGGACGAATAATATGATTTATCAAAAAAGCTGGTCAGATTTCACGTCTAACCAGCTTCATAAACATATGATTTACTTTTTCTTTACTACACCTCAATCCTCATCCAATATTTCCTTCAGTTCACGAATTTCATAACCTGTATACTGCGCTATCTTCTCAAATGACTCTCCTGCATTAAACATCTGACGTACTATTTCTTTTTTTCCAATATCATAGCCGCTTCCATAACCTGTGTCATATCCTGTATTATATCCTGCCTCATACTCTGCCTTCCGGAGTTTCTTTTCTTCCTCTTCTTTGTCATATTCGAATATACTCATCGCGATAACCTCCGATTTATGCTTTCGAAGGAATTCTGCAAGGATTCCATTTTGAATACAATCGTTTACTGCCTGTTCTACGGCAGTGTTCAGTTCAGTGGTCCTTGCGTATTCCCGCACTTTTGTTACGTATTGTGCATATTCTCTCAGTGTATGACACTGTTCCATCAGATCTTTATTATGTCCTTCGTTGATATTCAGCGTCAGTACCTTCAGTTCCAGTTTTGGATCTGTGGTTGGTGTTTCGTAGGCTTCTGACAGAGTATTTTCCCATCTGTCGGCTTTTTTCTCCGTCCCGTTGTAAAACACGATGAAATTCGGTGCCGGGATTTTTTGCTGTGTTGACGAATACAGAGATTTATGATCTCCCAATTTCTGGTACTCACTTGATATGTAAAATAAATCTCTTAACGGCATGTTGGGGTTATAGGTTGACTGGTGCTCATACAAAAATAAATTTGTATCAATAATAAACGCCAGGTCATTCTTCATTCCCATATAAATCGCATTCTCAAGTGTCACAATCTCCAGATCATCTGCATTCTCATACGCTGTTCCATTAATTGCATTATACAGAGATAACAGATTCTTACGATCCGAAAACAGCATCCGGAACACCGTATCTTTGTACTTCCTGTTCGCTGTCAGTGTAATTTCCGTTTTTCTGATCTTCTTTGCAGTTACTTTCCGGTTCTTTCTTTTTGCCATAGGCAGTACCTCCTGTTATACACAGGAATCCAAGAACGTATCGTGCTATTTTCATCACCACTTCGAACCCCTGCTTTCTGAATTTAATTGGATTTAAAAGCATGGATTTCTGAAATGATTTTAGAAAATAAATAGACGGCAAAAATGCCCTGAACTTTTGAGAAATATGCTTTGTTTTATATTAGCATCCTTTTCGTCTTCAGTGAATCAACAACTCTATCCTCACACGACTGAAGTCGCGTGCTTCCGGACGCTTT
>ERZ1026947.1010-NODE-1010-length-12619-cov-8.360156_pt1 | contig 12619 bp, 7 predicted proteins | sample MGYA00519568_ERZ1026947 | MGnify/ENA primary metagenome ERZ1026947 (study PRJEB26926, sample SAMN06164744) | human gut metagenome | biome: ENVO:00009003; feature: ENVO:2100002; material: ENVO:00002003 | host: Homo sapiens | place: USA | collected 2012 ...
ACGAGATTCGCCTTAGTCTCGTGGGCTCGGAGATGTGTATAAGAGACAGACGATAGCACCCGTTGCCTTCACCGTTCTTACAATCTTCTCAGCTGATTTGTCAACCAAGTTGTGGTCGTAAGATTTCAGTTTAATTCTAATTTTCTGACTCATTAGTTCTTTTAATTAATAAATTTATAAATAAGATAAAGCGGCAGGCTAAGAGTCATTCGCTAGCCTGCTACTTTAGATATTTTAGAGTAAATCAGCGCGTCCTTTTACTTCTTCCAATACAGCCTTAGCAATAGAAGAAGAAAGCTGAGCGTGATGAGAGTAGGTCATTGACGAGGTTGCACGACCAGAAGTAATAGTACGTAAAGCTGTTACGTAACCAAACATTTCCGCCAGTGGAACCATCGCTTTCACGATACGAGCGCCAGAGCGGCTAGATTCCATACCTTCAACCTGTCCACGACGTTTGTTCAAGTCACCGATAACATCACCCATGTTTTCTTCCGGAGTTACAACTTCCAGTTTCATGATAGGTTCCATCAAAACAGGACCTGCCTTAGCACATGCATTTTTATAAGCCTGCATTGCACAGATTTCAAATGACAACTGGTCAGAGTCAACCGGGTGGAATGAACCATCAACCAAAGTCACTTTCAATGAATCCAATGGGTAGCCTGCCAAAACACCACTCTTCATAGCATTTGTAAAGCCTTTCTGAACTGCAGGAATAAATTCCTTAGGAATATTACCACCCTTCACTTCATCAACAAACTGCAAACCACCTAAAGTGAAATCCGCATCAGCCGGACCAATGTTCACAATGATATCAGCAAACTTACCACGTCCACCAGACTGCTTCTTGTACACTTCACGCAAGTTAACTGTCTTCGTGATAGCTTCCTTATAGTTAACCTGAGGCTTACCTTGATTACATTCTACCTTGAATTCACGTTTCAAACGGTCAATGATAATATCCAAGTGAAGCTCACCCATACCAGAAATAACTGTCTGACCTGTCTGTTCGTCTGTTTTCACAGTAAATGTCGGGTCTTCTTCAGCCAATTTAGCCAAACCGTTAGACAGTTTATCCATATCTTTCTGAGTCTTAGGTTCTACAGCGATACCAATAACCGGTTCCGGAAAGTCCATAGACTCAAGTACTATCGGAGCTGTTTCATCACACAAAGTATCCCCAGTACGAATATCTTTAAAGCCTACACCTGCACCAATATCACCAGCACCGATTACTTCAACCGGGTTCTGTTTGTTGGAGTGCATCTGGAACAGACGAGAAACGCGTTCTTTCTTACCAGAACGAGAGTTGTAGATATAAGAACCTGCTTCAATTTTACCAGAATAAACACGGAAGAAAGTCAAACGACCTACATATGGGTCAGTTGCGATCTTAAACGCCAAAGCAGATGTTTTTTCATCATCACTTGGTTTACGATCCTCTTCAGCTCCCGTATTAGGATTTGTACCTATTACGTTCTCTGTATCAAGTGGAGAAGGCAAGAAAGCACAAACATAATCAAGCAATGTCTGAACACCTTTGTTCTTAAAAGAAGATCCGCAAAGCATAGGAACTACAGCCATCTGAACTGTTGCATTACGAAGAGCTCTCAATACTTCTTCTTCAGTAATAGTAGAAGGATCATCGAAATATTTCTCCATCAAAGCATCATCAAATTCTGCTACTTTTTCAAGCATCTTATCTCTCCACTCGTTAGCTTCATCGATAAGTTCTGCAGGGATTTCCTCAATACTGTAGTCAGCCCCCATTGTTTCATCATGCCAATAGATAGCTTTCATTTTGATAAGGTCAACAAGACCTTTGAAAGATTCTTCAGCACCGATAGGAACAACAATCGGACACGGATTAGCTCCAAGAACATCCTTCATCTGACGAACTACTTCAAAGAAGTCAGCACCAGAACGGTCCATCTTATTAACATAAGCAATACGAGGAACGTTATATTTATCAGCCTGACGCCATACAGTTTCTGATTGAGGCTCAACACCACCAACAGCACAGTAAGCAGCTACAGCCCCATCAAGGATACGCAATGAACGTTCTACCTCTGCGGTAAAGTCAACGTGTCCCGGAGTGTCAATCAAGTTAATTTTATAAGTATCACCAGCATATTTCCACCTTGTTGTTGTAGCAGCGGATGTAATAGTGATACCACGTTCTTGCTCCTGTTCCATCCAGTCCATAGTAGCAGCACCATCATGAACTTCACCAATTTTGTGAGTCAATCCAGTGTAGAACAGGATACGTTCAGAAGTAGTTGTTTTTCCGGCATCAATGTGAGCCATGATACCGATATTACGAGTTAAATGTAAATCATGTTTAGCCATCTTCTAATTCCTTTACTTTAAGTTTATATTAGGTTTCTTACAGTATTAGAATCTAAAATGAGCAAATGCACGGTTAGCTTCTGCCATTCTGTGCATATCTTCTTTACGTTTGTATGCACCGCCTTGTTCATTGAAGGCATCCATAATTTCAGCAGCCAACTTGTCAGCCATTGATTTACCACCTCTTTTGCGAGCAAACAGAATCAAATTCTTCATAGAGATTGATTCTTTACGATCCGGACGGATTTCAGTAGGAACTTGGAAAGTAGCACCACCTACACGGCGAGACTTTACTTCCACTTGCGGAGTTACATTATCCAAAGCCTTTTTCCAGATTTCGAGAGCTGATTTTTCTTCGTTAGGAAGTTTTGCTTTCACTGTTTCCAAAGCGGCATAAAAGATTTCATAAGATGTATTTTTCTTTCCATCATACATCAAGTGGTTCACGAACTTGGAAACCTTTTGGTCATTAAACACAGGATCCGGAAGAATCAGGCGTTTTTTTGGTTTTGCTTTTCTCATTTGTTTGAAAAATAATGTTTTTGTTCTTGGTTGTCTACTTCTTGACTTCTTCAACTCTCCCTCCGGAGAATTTACTCAACCTTTAGCATTTCCAACAAACTAAAACGTAAGTTATTACTTTAATTTTAATTAGGTCTTAATCCTTATTTTTTCTTACCCTTAGCAGGAGCAGCTGCTTGTCCTGGTTTCGGACGCTTAGCACCATACTTAGAACGTCTTTGAGTACGACCAGCAACACCTGCTGTATCAAGCGTACCACGTACAATGTGATAACGCACACCCGGAAGGTCTTTTACACGACCACCACGTACCAAAACGATTGAGTGTTCCTGCAAGTTGTGTCCTTCTCCCGGAATGTATGAGTTCACCTCTTTTTGGTTAGTCAAACGTACACGAGCTACTTTACGCATTGCAGAGTTCGGCTTCTTCGGAGTAGTAGTGTATACTCTCACGCAAACGCCACGTCTTTGAGGACATGAATCCAAGGCTGGAGATTTACTTTTCTCCACCAGCACTTCGCGTCCTTTTCTTACTAATTGCTGAATTGTAGGCATTTTAATTGTTTTTTGATTTATATTATTGTTATATTAATTTCGTAACTATACATTTTGGGCTGCAAAAATACGAATAATATTTGAATATTCAATGCGCTACAACTTTTTTTTCTTTTTTAATGTTTTTATATCATCCTCACGCTTCGCCTTTTACACCCGTCAAAGGAGAAATAGGGGGTTCATCCGAAGTACGAATCGGACCGAATACGCGCTCATACTTTGCTATATTATCTTCTAATGCCCGCAGCAGACGTTTTGCGTGCTCCGGAGCCACAATAATACGAGATTGCACACCAGCCTTCGGTATGCCCGGCATTACGCGCACGAAGTCAAGGATGAATTCAGAACTCGAATGAGTAATAATAGCAAGATTTGCATAAGTTCCCTGTGCAACCTCTTCTCTCAATTCAATCTGTAATTGTCCGTTGTTATTTTGTTCTTCCATATTTAATATGATTAAAAAGTTATCCTGCAAAATAACACATTTTTCCTGAAACTAATGGTAATACACGCGAGTAAAAAAGAAATAAAAAAAGGAGCAATTGCCCAATTAGGCAACTGCTCCTTTTCATATAGTCAATTGAATTGTATTTATTCTACTTCATTGTAGTCAAGTACTGTTTTCTTGTTAGCCAAGATACGGTCATACTCTTCTTTTGATCCAACGATGAGCTTTTCGAACTCGCGCTGTCCGGTACCGGCAGGAATCAAGTGACCACAGATCACATTTTCCTTCATACCTTCAAGCTTATCGATCTTACCGTTGATAGCAGCTTCATTCAATACTTTCGTCGTTTCCTGGAAGGAAGCAGCCGACATAAAGCTTGATGTTTGCAAAGCAGCACGCGTGATACCTTGAAGAATCTGAGTAGAGGTAGCAGCAACAGCATCACGAACCTCAACCGGTTTCAAGTCACGACGTTTCAACATACTATTCTCATCACGCAACTTGCGGGCAGTTACAATCTGTCCAGCTTGCATATTTTGAGAATCACCAGCATCTACTACGACTTTCTTACCCCAGATACGATCATTTTCTTCCATGAATTCCAGTTTGTCTACGACTTGCTGTTCGAGGAAGCGAGTATCTCCCGGTTCATCAATTTGTACTTTGCGCATCATCTGACGAACGATAATCTCAAAGTGCTTATCATTGATCTTCACACCCTGCAAGCGGTATACATCCTGAACTTCATTCACGATATATTCCTGTACAGCTGTAGGACCCTTGATTGCCAAGATATCTGCCGGAGTAGTAGCACCGTCAGACAACGGAGTACCAGCACGTACATAGTCATTTTCCTGTACCAGAATCTGCTTAGACAGTGCAACCAGATACTTCTTAACCTCACCCGTCTTGGAAGTTACGATGATTTCACGGTTACCACGTTTGATCTTACCCATTGTCACCTCACCGTCGATTTCAGAAACGACAGCCGGATTTGACGGGTTACGAGCTTCAAACAATTCAGTAACACGAGGAAGACCACCCGTGATATCACCCGCCTTACCTACGGCACGCGGAATCTTCACGATTACTTCACCGGCTTTTACCTTCTGACCGTTCTCGATGATAACGTGACCACCTACCGGTAAGTTATAAGTACGGATCAAATCACCGTCCTCTGTTAAGATATGAGCGGTAGGAACTTTGGTTTTATCCTTGGATTCAATAATAATAATTTCACGAAGACCTGTTGCTTCATCCGATTCAACCTTATAAGTAACGTTTTCAATCACGCCCTCAAATTCGATCTTACCGGTTGCTTCTGTGATAATAACAGCATTGAACGGGTCCCACTTAGCAATCAGTTTGCCTTTTTCTACCAAGTCGCCGTCGCTTACATACAGTGTTGAACCATAAGGTACGTTATGAGTAGAAAGAACGATACCGGTATTCACATCCACAAAACGTACTTCGGCCAAACGACCTACTACCACTTTTGCAGATTCACCCATCTCGTCAACGATATCTACTGTACGCAACTCTTCAAATTCAAGACGTGCATTATTTTTAGCAACGATACTGGCGTTAGCTGCAATATTTGCAGCAGTACCACCGGCGTGGAATGTACGCAAAGTCAACTGTGTACCCGGCTCACCAATAGACTGAGCAGCGATTACACCGACAGCTTCACCCTTCTGAACCATGCGGCTCGTTGCCAGGTTACGTCCGTAACATTTAGCACAAACCCCCTTCTTAGCTTCACAAGTCAATACCGAACGGATTTCAACACTCTCGATCGGAGACTCCTGAATCTTCTTGGCTACTTCTTCTGTGATTTCTTCACCACCGGCAACAAGCAATTCACCTGTGGTAGGATGAATAATATCATGTACGGAAACACGGCCTAAGATACGTTCGTACAGAGTAGCAATAACCTCATCGTTATTCTTAAGGTCCGTACAAACCAATCCGCGGAGTGTACCGCAGTCTTCTTCTGTAATAATCACATCGTGTGATACGTCCACCAGACGACGAGTCAAATAACCAGCATCGGCAGTCTTCAAAGCGGTATCCGCCAAACCTTTACGAGCACCGTGGGTAGAGATAAAGTACTCCAACACCGAAAGTCCTTCTTTAAAGTTCGACAAAATCGGGTTCTCGATGATCTGACCACCTTCAGCACCTGCTTTCTGCGGTTTTGCCATCAAACCACGCATACCTGACAACTGACGAATCTGCTCTTTAGAACCACGGGCACCAGAGTCAAGCATCATATATACAGAGTTGAAACCCTGATCGTCCGAAGAAATAGTCTTCATCAGGATATTAGACAACTCGGAGTTCACATGTGTCCAAATATCAATTACCTGATTGTAACGTTCGTTATTGGTAATGAAACCCATGTTATAGTTGTTTACGACTTGTTCAACTTCGTCGTAACCTTTCTGTACCAAAGTTTCTTTTTCCTTCGGAATGATAATATCACCCAAGTTGAATGACAAACCACCCTTGAACGCCATCTGATAACCTAAATTCTTGATTCCATCCAGGAAGTCGGCAGCCTTAGCCACACCACATACCTTAATTACATCACTAATAATATCACGAAGAGATTTCTTAGAGATAATTGTATTGATATAACCAGCTTCAGGTGGAACGATTTCATTCACAATCACACGTCCTACTGAAGTTTCGCGCATTACGTCTACAATGTTACCATTTTCATCAACGTCTTTCACGATAACCTTCACCGGAGCATGAATATCTACCTTACCTTCATTGTAAGCGATCAACGCTTCTTCCGGTCCGTAGAATGTCAAACCTTCACCTTTTGCACCGGCACGCAACTTAGTAATATAGTACAAACCAAGAACCATATCCTGTGCAGGTACAGTAATAGGCGCACCGTTTGCCGGATTCAAGATATTATGTGATTGAAGCATCAACATTTGTGCTTCAAGAATTGCTTCATTACTCAAAGGCAAGTGAACAGCCATCTGGTCACCGTCAAAGTCGGCGTTGAATGCCGTACATGCCAACGGGTGCAACTGAATAGCTTTACCTTCGATCATTTTAGGCTGGAAAGCCTGAATACCCAAACGGTGCAAGGTCGGAGCACGGTTCAACAGTACCGGGTGTCCCTTCATTACATGTTCCAAGATATCCCAAATCACCGGCTCTTTGCGGTCTACGATTTTCTTTGCAGACTTAACAGTCTTAACGATACCACGTTCGATGAGCTTGCGAATAATAAACGGCTTGTATAATTCGGCAGCCATCAATTTAGGAATACCGCATTCACCCATCTTTAATTCCGGACCAACAACGATTACGGAACGAGCAGAGTAGTCAACACGTTTACCCAGCAAGTTCTGACGGAAGCGTCCCTGTTTACCTTTCAAACTGTCAGACAATGACTTCAACGGACGGTTGGCGTCTGTCTTCACAGCACTTGACTTACGTGAGTTATCAAACAAAGAATCGACAGATTCCTGAAGCATACGTTTTTCATTACGCAAGATTACTTCCGGAGCCTTGATTTCAATCAGTCGTTTCAAACGGTTGTTACGGATAATCACACGACGATAAAGGTCGTTCAAGTCAGATGTAGCAAAACGGCCACCATCCAGCGGAACCAACGGACGAAGTTCGGGCGGAATAACCGGTACGATACGTACGATCATCCATTCCGGTTTGTTACGTCCACGTGATGCGCGGAACGATTCTACTACCTGAAGACGTTTCAAAGCTTCATTCTTACGTTGCTGAGACGCATCGTTTCCGGCGCGGTGACGCAGTTCGTAAGACAAAGCATCCAGATCCAAACGAGCCAGCAAATCATAAATAGCTTCGGCTCCCATCTTTGCAACAAATTTATTCGGATCATTATCTTCAAGATACTGATTGTCTTTCGGAAGCGTATCCAGAATATCCAGATATTCTTCTTCAGAAAGCAAATCATATTCGGCTACGCCATCTTCAGCTTTCACACCCGGCTGAATAACAACATAACGTTCGTAGTATATAATCGAATCCAGTTTCTTTGTCGGCAATCCGAGCAAATAACCGATTTTATTAGGAAGCGAACGGAAATACCAGATGTGAGCCACCGGCACAACCAGCTGGATATGTCCCATACGTTCACGGCGCACTTTCTTTTCAGTAACTTCCACCCCACAACGGTCGCAGACGATACCTTTATAACGGATACGCTTGTATTTACCGCAATGACATTCATAATCCTTGATAGGACCAAAAATGCGCTCGCAGAACAAACCGTCACGTTCGGGTTTGTACGTACGGTAATTAATGGTTTCAGGCTTCAAAACTTCACCACTCGAATTCTCAAGGATTTCTTCCGGAGAAGCCAGACCAATTGAGATCTTCGAGAAATTACTTTTCGTCTTATTTTCTTTTCTAAAAGCCATACTCTATATAATTGAGATTTGATAATTGAATCATTGGAAATTGAAAAAAGTGCGGATGCCAACAGACCTTCATCGGTACATTGACATCTCACATTCTTTCATTATTTTATTCTAGGTTGATACTCAAACCTAAACCTCTCAACTCGTGCAACAATACGTTCAAGGATTCCGGAATACCAGGTTGTGGCATCGGTTCACCTTTCACAATTGCTTCATAAGCCTTCGAACGTCCTACCACGTCATCAGATTTGATAGTCAGGATTTCCTGCAAGATATGGGCAGCACCGAAACCTTCGAGTGCCCAAACCTCCATTTCTCCGAAACGCTGACCACCGAATTGAGCTTTACCACCAAGAGGTTGCTGAGTAATCAATGAGTACGGACCGATAGAACGAGCATGCATCTTGTCTTCAACCATGTGGCCCAACTTCAACATGTAAGTTACGCCCACAGTAGCTGCCTGGTCAAATTGCTCACCTGTACCACCATCACAAAGATAAGTCTTACAGTAGCGAGGCAATCCTGCCTTGTCTGTCCACTGATCCAGATCTTCCATGGTAGCACCGTCGAAAATAGGAGTCGCGAATTTCACGCCCAACGTTTTTCCGGCACGTCCGAGTACAGCCTCAAAAATCTGACCAATGTTCATACGAGAAGGCACACCCAACGGATTCAACACGATGTCAACCGGAGTACCATCAGCCAAGAACGGCATATCTTCCTGACGAACAACACGGGATACAATACCTTTGTTACCGTGGCGACCAGCCATCTTATCACCCACACCAATCTTACGTTTCTTAGCAATATATACTTTTGCCATCTGGATAATACCAGCAGGAAGTTCATCACCAATTGTAATAGCAAACTTCTTACGTTTCAATTCAGCATCCAGCTCTTTATATTTCTTAATGAAATTCATCACCAGATCACGAATCATACCGTTAATATGATCGTCACTTGTCCAGTTGCTCAATTGAATAGAAGTAAAGTCAAGTGAATCAAAATCAGAAGCACTGAACTTAGAACCTTTCGCAATAACTTCCGCACCCAAATAGTCTTTCACACCTTGAGAAACCTTACCTTCAGTCAAAGTCATCAGTTTCTTAACCAGGATACGTTTCAAGTCAGCTACCTTAGATTCAAATTCATCATCAATCTTAGGCAACAATGCTTTATCGGCCAGTTTAGAGCTACGATTCTTAATCACACGTGAGAAAAGTTTCTTATCAATCACCACACCTTTCAAAGAAGGAGAAGCTTTCAAAGAAGCATCTTTCACGTCACCTGCCTTATCACCGAAGATAGCCCGAAGCAGTTTTTCTTCCGGAGAAGGATCAGATTCACCCTTCGGCGTAATCTTACCAATCATGATATCACCCGGCTCGATACGAGCACCAATTCTTACGATACCGTTTTCATCCAAGTCTTTGGTAGCTTCTTCACTTACATTCGGGATATCAGAAGTCAACTCTTCCATACCACGTTTTGTTTCACGAACTTCCAGAGAATATTCCTCTACGTGAACTGAAGTCAACAAGTCTTCGCGTACCACACGTTCGTTCAATACGATAGCATCCTCATAGTTGTAACCCTTCCAAGGCATATAAGCTACCAGCAGGTTCTTACCCAATGCCAATTCACCCTTTTCAGTAGAATAACCTTCAGTCAAGATATCACCTTTCTTCACACGCTGGCCCTTGTCACAAATCGGACGCAAGTCAATCGTCATGTTCTGGTTAGTCTTACGGAACTTAGGTATTCTATATTCCTTCAAAGCAGGTTCGAAACTTACAAATTCTTCGTCTTCCGTACGGTCATACAAAATACGGATAGTAGTAGCATCCACATAGTCAACCACACCATCGCCTTCTGCGGTAATCTGGGTACGAGAGTCTCTTACCAGCTGACGTTCGATACCTGTACCTACGATTGGAGCTTCACTTCTCAACAAAGGAACCGCCTGGCGCATCATGTTCGATCCCATCAATGCACGGTTAGCATCATCATGTTCCAAGAATGGAATCAAAGAAGCTGCAATAGATGCAATCTGCTGAGGAGCAACGTCCATCAAGTCAACTTCAGATGGTTCAACAACCGGGAAATCTGCATCTTGACGAGACTTAACTCTATTAAGTACGAATGTACCATCGTCATTCAACGGAGCATTTCCCTGCGCAATAACCTTTTCTTCCTCTTCTTCAGCAGTCAGATAAATCAGACCGTTATCAGAAAGATCCACTTTCCCATTTTCCACCTTGCGGTAGGGAGTTTCAATGAATCCTAGCTCATTAATCTTAGCAAATACACACAATGAAGAAATCAAACCGATGTTCGGACCTTCAGGAGTCTCAATCGGACAAAGACGACCATAGTGTGTATAGTGAACGTCACGAACCTCAAATCCGGCACGTTCACGGGAAAGACCACCAGGACCAAGGGCAGACATACGACGTTTGTGCGTAATTTCAGCCAGCGGGTTTGTCTGGTCCATGAACTGCGACAACGCGTTCGTTCCGAAGAATGAGTTGATTACTGAAGAAATAGTCTTCGCATTAATCAAATCAATCGGAGTAAACACTTCATTGTCACGAACGTTCATACGTTCACGAATCGTACGAGACATACGTGCCAGCCCCACAGCAAACTGATTAGAAAGCTGTTCACCAACAGTACGTACACGACGGTTACTCAAGTGGTCAATATCATCCACATCTGCTTTTGAGTTAATCAACTCAATCAGATATTTGATGATTTCAATAATATCTTCCTTCGTGAGGACACGCACGTCCATATCAGTCGTCAGATTCAACTTTTTGTTGATTCTGTAACGGCCTACATCACCAAGGTCATATCGTTTTTCTGAGAAGAACAAGTTGTTGATAACCTCCCTTGCACTTGCGTCATCAGCCGGATCGGCATTACGCAACTGACGGTAGATATACAACACAGCTTCTTTTTCCGAGTTACTCGGGTCCTTCTGCAACGTATTATATATGATAGAGAAATCGGACTGATTCGGTTCATCCTTATGCAAAAGGATGTTCTGAACTCCCGACTCCAAAATTTCATCAATATGCTCCTCTTCCAGTACGGTTTCACGGTCGATAATAACTTCGTTACGTTCAATAGAAACCACTTCACCGGTATCTTCATCAACGAAATCTTCAATCCATGTTTTCAAGACACGTGCAGCCAGTTTACGGCCTAACACCTTCTTCAGATTTGTCTTGTTTACCTTCACATCTTCTGCAAGATCGAAAATCTCAAGAATATCTTTGTCATTCTCGAAGCCAATTGCACGCAACAATGTAGTCACCGGCAATTTCTTCTTACGGTCGATGTATGCGTACATCACATTATTGATGTCAGTAGCAAACTCAATCCACGAACCCTTAAACGGAATAATACGAGCCGAATAAAGTTTCGTACCATTGGCATGTACACTCTGACCGAAGAACACACCCGGAGAACGGTGAAGCTGTGACACAACTACGCGTTCGGCACCGTTAATGACGAAAGTAGCCTTATCAGTCATATAAGGAATCGGGCCGAGGAATACGTCCTGAATCACTGTATCAAAATCCTCATGATCGGGGTCCGTACAGTAAAGCTTAAGTTTCGCTTTTAAGGGAACACTATAAGTAAGCCCACGCTCTATACAATCATCAATGGTATAACGCGGCGGATCAATATAATAGTCCAGAAACTCAAGAACAAAATTGTTTCTTGTATCGGCAATAGGGAAGTTTTCAGCAAATACTTTATACAATCCCTCATTCTTACGCTTTTCAGGTGGGGTATCTAATTGTAGAAAGTCTTGGAATGACTTCAATTGTACTTCCAGGAAATCCGGGTATTCTAGCGGATTCTTAGTCGAAGCAAAATTAACTCTTTGATTTACAGTATTTGAAGACATCTGTCAATGAATTTGGAGAACTTAATTTGAAATATATACACAAAAAGGTTAAGAATCCTCTTGTGAAGGATTCCTAACCGAATTACCTGATTACCAGGCCAATGTTATTTAAGTTCAACTTCAGCTCCAGCTTCTTCCAATGTTTTCTTCAATGATTCTGCTTCGTCTTTAGCCAAACCTTCTTTTACTGTGCTAGGAGCACCGTCTACCAAGTCTTTAGCTTCTTTCAAACCAAGACCACAAGCTTCCTTAACGGCCTTAACTACTTGAAGTTTAGCTGCACCAGCGCTCTTCAATACTACGTCGAAAGAAGTTTTTTCTTCTGCGGCAGCAGCACCAGCTGCAGGACCAGCAGCAACAGCTACAGCTGCAGCAGCAGGTTCAATACCGTATTCTT
>ERZ1026947.1011-NODE-1011-length-12611-cov-5.412074_pt1 | contig 12611 bp, 7 predicted proteins | sample MGYA00519568_ERZ1026947 | MGnify/ENA primary metagenome ERZ1026947 (study PRJEB26926, sample SAMN06164744) | human gut metagenome | biome: ENVO:00009003; feature: ENVO:2100002; material: ENVO:00002003 | host: Homo sapiens | place: USA | collected 2012 ...
GAGATTCGCCTTAGTCTCGTGGGCTCGGAGATGTGTATAAGAGACAGTCATTATCTGGTTCTTCATCTTCCGGATCCTCGTAATCAACCTGTATATCGTCAAACTCATCCTCGTCATCATCCAGAATTTTATCCAATGTCGCATTGATTCTGTCTTCGATATCTGTAGTCTCATCTGGTCTGCCTACATCATCCTCCGGCAAAGTTCCCTTATTTTCTTCGTTGTTCATTCTATACTCCCCTGCAATCAGCAAAATGGATGAATTCCTCATTGCTGCCATTTTTCTGTAACGCTTCTATTATAACATACTTCTGCCTTTTTGCACCTTAAATTGCATCTTTTTTTGTGAAATGCCAAATTTCTGCACAGGTGTTATATTATGTCATTTCTCAGTATAACAAAAAATCTTTTATTTATTGTATCCTTGCTTATACTTTCTATTCCCGCAAAAAACGCGGGATACATTTCTGCATCCCGCGCTTTGGTTAAATTACTTTGTAACTTTTACCGTAGTTTTGTATACTGCTTTTCCGGATTTTACCGTGATCACGGCACTTCCTGTTTTTATTCCTTTTACTCTCCCATTTGCATCTACTGTCGCGATTTTCTTATTGGAACTTGTATAGGTTATTTTTTCCTGGCTGGTAAACGGATAACGAGCAGGTTTTAACGTAATGGTTTTTCCCCGTTTTACGCTAAGACTTCTGGCAATGCCGGTAATCTTCTTTGTTGTCACCTGGTTGCTCTGGACGGTAACTGTTATAGTTCTGCTTGCACCGCCGGCGGTTTTGACCAGTACTTTTACAGCTACTGCCTTTTTGCTTGTGCTTCTCTGAGCTGTCAGCCGGATATTACCGTTTTTGAGTTTTACAGCTTTTAAAACAGAACTTTTTGCTGAACTTACCAGTTTCACGTAATCTCCGTTTTTGAGACCGGATGATTTTATGGTTACTGTTTTTCCTCTCTGAAGCGGGAATGCATATGCTGAAAGATTCAATGCAGCTTTTAATTTCGCTGTTTTTCTGGTTTCTTTCTTTTTGCAGACACTGCAGGTTCTCGTTTCCTGTCCCTGTGCAAATACGGTTGCTTTCTTGGTTACAGTGTATTTGCCCCATTTATGCTTGCCTGTCGCCGGAATATCTGAAAGAGTTTTCTTTGCCTGGCATGCGGTACATTCCTGATGGCGTTTTCCTGCTTTGCTGCAGGTTGCATTGCTGTCTGTCACAGTTTCCCAGATATGACTGCATTCTGCATCTTTGTCATATACTGTAGGGAAATAGCAGTTTTCTTCGGCAATTTTTTCCCACACTTCATTTCCATATCTGTCAATGTGCCGTTCTTCGGCAATCAGGTGGATATCACTCTGTCCCTGAGCTATACGACGCAGTGTCGGAATTGCTTCTTCATTCACTGCCTCCCATACTGTTTCGTCGTATTCCAGACGAATTCTGACATTCTCGTCATCCTGTATTTCTTCCCATTCCTGCGTTTCATCGTTGTACTTGAAAATACCCGGATGATGTTCATTTAAATCAATTGTTTCTCCAACGTTTGGATTCGTATCAATGATCTCTTTCAATCGGATCTGTGCTGAATACTCCTTCACTGCCTGAGCATAAATCTGTGTTTCTGCACTCCACAGCGGATTATCTTCCTCATCTCTTTCTTTTGAAACTACTCTTAATCCAACAAAGATCTCCTGATCCTGAACATCTTTGGCTTTGATCGTCAGTGTATTGCCTTCGATATTTACATATTCAACAGCATTTTCGTCATAGGAATCCTCTATTAATTCAAATTCATACTCTGAACTGTCAACTTTTTCGCCATCCAAATGTTTCGCATCTCTGCGATATACGGAAAGGTCATACCGTTTTTCCTCATTTGCAAGAATAGAATCACTGTTGTTTTCCGGTATACAGTTGCACCAGTAAAAGACATCTGTTACAGAAATATTGAAAAATCCTTTTTGCTGGTTTCCATGGATATCTGTATAGGTAACTTCGATTTTTGTCTCTCCCGGTTTTTCTGCTTTCATGCGCCATCCGTTTTTGAGGTAGGCAATGCTATAAATTTGTTTATTTAAGGTTTTGACTTTTGTTATCTTTGCCTGAAGCAGTTCTCCATATGGATGCTCCGGATTTTCGACGTAGCAGTTCAGGTTCTGATTCAGCCATACGTTTTCGCCAGGAACAGTTTCCAGTGTTGCTCCAAAATTAATATAATATTCTTCAACATTTTCTTTGCCGTAAAGACCAGACTGGCATGTAAATACTTCTGTTCCGTTTATTTTTATGTGCGCCCGTACTTCAAACCAGTATTCGCTTCTGTCATTCTCCTCCAGCCATTTATCAGCTTTGCAGAGTTTTGTGCCATTAATTACAAGTACGCTGTCGTCACCTTTTTTCTCGGACCAGAACTTCTGACTGGTCGGTACCAGAGTGAACTGGTCGTTTTCATTTTCATCCGCGTCTGTCCGGTATCCAACTTCCCATTCGACGGAGACATTCTTTTTGTCTTTGAGGCTTTCTGTATTTAACTGAAGTTCACCGGTTTCGCCATCAAAGAAATAGGTAGAATCCTCACCCTGTCTCATATTCTCAAACCAAACAGAATAGTCCAGTCCGTCAAACCAGTATTCACGGCGGCCGATTTCATTTCCATCTCCGTCTCTGGCAATTACATTTACCCGTGTACCATCTGTTGTATTTCTTCTCAGAATCGGGAACTGATCTTCGGAAGCTTCGTTTGTCCACTGGTTTGTGTCATATTCGAAATCAAAAGTCACATCGTCTCTGACATAAGGTTCTTCATTTTCTTTGATGTGTTCTACTTTGATTCCACACTGAGTCAGATCCAGCGTTTCATTTACATTAATATTCTCTATACTTTCAGGATAAAGTACATCATACTCTTCGCAGACTTCGATATGCGGGTTATTGTATGCTACATCTTCCCAGGTTTCATTTTCTGAAGGAATCATCGCTTTCAGGAGAATATCGGTTCCCCATGTTTCTTCTCCTGATTTAATCGTAAGTTCATGTCCGTTGATCTCCACGCTTTTCAGCAGGTTTGTCGCATACGCATATCCGTTCTCGTCTGGTGCAAATTCCAGTTTCCAGTCCTTAACTTCCTCTGAACCCTGGTCTTCGTCACTGTGTCTCCAGTCATGCGTCAGAACAAAGGAAAGTTTCATCTCGCTGTTTTTCAGCATGCAGCTGCCATCTGTCGGCCACTGTGGTTCCAGAATAAATCTGTCACTGTTCACATAAAGATTAAAACTATGCTGCTGTTCTTCACCGGAAAGATTATCATACGTGAGTGTTACTACCGCTGTTCCGAATCTCTTTGCCTGAATGTTCCATCCGTTTTCATCCTGATACTCAACTTCGCAGACTGGTGTTTCATCCTCTTCGTCCTCAGCATTGGAAACAGTCACATCTGCTACAGCAAAATCGAAATTTCTTCCGTCAGGATTTTCCTGATTCTGTACCCATCCATCATAATTTCTGTTTATCCAGTAATCATCGTCCATCAGGATCACTTCATCTTCTGGCAGGTAATAATCCTCACGTGTCTCTCTCGGATTAATACCCGCCTGAGTCATATATACGTTTTCCTCTCCGACTTTTACAGATGCACGTACTTCAAACCAGAAATTATTTCCTACATTTTCATCAAGCCACCTGTTTGCATTCCAGAGTTTTTGTCCATTGATCTCAAGTATACTGTTATCTTCCGTTTCTGACCAGAAAATCATCTCTTCCGGTAATTCCATATCTGAGGTAAACTTATCGTCCCCGCCATTCTGGTCATCTGTTCTATAGCCTACTTCCCATGAAATGTAGGTGTCTCTGTCATTCAGGTTCTCCGTGTTTAATTTGAGTTCACCATTTTCATCGCTGAAGAAATAGGTGGAATAGTCCCCCTCTCTCAGATTTTCAAACCAGATCGAATAATCAAGATCATCAAACCAGTATTCGCGGCGGCCAATTTCATTGCCATCTCCATCTCTGGCAATCACATTTACCCAGGTACCATCTGCTGTTTTTCTTCTCAGAATCGGAAGCTGTCCGTCTGCCGCTTCATCTGTCCACTGATTTGTGTCGTATTCAAAATCATATGTTACATCGTCTCTGATATAAGACTCTTGATTTTCTTTGATGCGTTCTACTTTCAGATCACAGGTATTAAAATCCAGAACATCTCCTGCTTGAATATTCTCTAGGCTTTCTGGATAGAGTACATCATACTCTTCGCAGACTTGAACAGGGATATTGACATAACTGTATGTCGGTTCTTCTGACTCATCCTCTGACGGATGCAGTGCTCTGAGGGCAATACCAGTTCCCCATGTATTGTCTTTTGATCTGATCGTAATCGTATGTTCTTCTCCATGAACCTCAACATCCAGAAGATTTGTGTCATATGCGTATCCACCCTCATCCGGATCAAGCTCCAGAGTCCATCCAGTCATATCTTCCGATCCCTGGTCTTCATCGCTGTTTTTCCAGTCGTGATGCAGGACGAACGAAATTGTCATCTCACTGTTTTTCAGCATATTATTGCCGGATGCCGGCCACTGTGGTTCCAGAGTAAATTTATGTCCGTCTACATAAATTCTGAAACTGTGCTGCTGTTCTTCGCCGGAAATATCCTTATAAGTAAGTGTTACTATTGCCGTTCCGAATCTCTTTGCCCGAATATTCCAGCCATCTTCATCCGCCAGCTCAATTTCGCAGACTGGTGTTTCATCCTCTTCTTCGGGTGCATTTACAACAGATACATCTGTTAATTCCAGTGCAATATCACCGCCGTTCAGATACTCCTCATTTTCTACATAACAGCTGTAGTTGTATCGACCTACCCAGTAATTCCAGTCTGTCAGAAGCACCTCATCATCTGGAAGGTGATAATCTTCTACATGCTCTCTCGAATAAAGCCCTGCCTGTTCCTGATATACCGGTTCGTCATTACCTTCTGTATTCACATACGCACGTACTTCAAACCAGTACTCGTCTCCTTTGTTGTCGCTGAGCCATCTGATGGCTTCCTGTAATTTCGCTCCATCAATTTCAAGAACACTGTTGTTCTCCGCATTTTCTGACCAGAAAATCATCTCTTCTGGAAGACCTGTATCTGTGGTAAACTCATCATTTCCAAGTCCGCCCGGATCATTTGTTCTGCTTCCCACCTGCCATGAAATAGAGGCATTTTTTCCATTCAGATTCTCTGTGTTTAATCGAAGTTCCCCGTTTTCATTGTCAAAGAAATACGTAGAGTATTCGTCATCTCTGAGGTTCTCAAACCAGATTTTATATTCTTCCGGATCCTGATTATTTTCTTCTTCACCTGCGGAAAATAATGGTTCCTCCTGAATCTCTTCATCCACTTCTTCTGCCGTGATTTCTGATTCTTCTGTTTCCTCGATCTGTGGTTCTTCCGCTTCTTCCACTACAGGTTCTTCGATCTCCTCTGACTGAAAATCATCCTGAATCTGTATTTCGGCTGTTGCATTCTCATCCTGAGCAGCCTGTTCTTCCGTAGTTTCTTCCTCATGTACTTCCTGTACATCTGTAAAATCCAGTTCATCTGCCAGTACCGTAAATGAATTGCCACTAAGCGTCACCGTCGTCGCCAGCAGCCATGCCAGCATTCGTTTTCCTTTAGGTCTCATTCGCCTTCCTCCCTTTTTTATGTCGGTATTTCGATATACCGCATTCTTTTTTACATATTTTTAGTATATAAAAAATATTCAGAAAAGGCAACGTTTTTCTTAAATACGTCCAAATTTTGTGAATTTTCTCTCCCCCCCTTGTTTTTTGTGCAAAAAAATGCTCCTGCATACCATTTGATATGCGGGAGCGTTTTTAGAAAATTTATTATTTATTTCTCGATCAGAAGGCTTTCTCCTGTCATGTCTGCCGGCTGTTCCATTCCCATTAACTGGATCAGTGTAGGAATGATGTCTGCCAGGCATCCGTTCTCTCTCAGAGTGTATTTCGGATCTGCATTTACAAGGATGAACGGAACCGGATTGGTTGTATGTGCGGTCCATGGCTCGCCTGTCTCATAGTCGATGAGCTGCTCTGCATTTCCATGGTCTGCACAGATGAACATCTGTCCGTCTACTTCCTTGAGGGCTTCTACTGCTCTTCCAACGCATCCGTCAACAGTCTCGATTGCCTTAACTGCTGCTGCCTGAACACCGGTATGTCCTACCATGTCAGGGTTTGCGAAGTTGATGATGATCACATCGTATTTGTCAGATTTGATCGCATCTACCAGTTTGTCACAAACTTCCGGTGCGCTCATTTCCGGCTGGAGGTCATAAGTAGCAACTTTCGGGGATTTTACAAGGATTCTGTCCTCGCCTTTGTTCGGCTCCTCAACACCACCGTTGAAGAAGAAAGTAACGTGTGCGTATTTCTCTGTCTCAGCGATACGAACCTGTGTCATATCATGAGCTGCAAGATATTCGCCAAATGTATTCTTAAGCTGAACTTTGTGGAATGCAACCAGCTTGTTCTGGATCGTCTCATCATAATCTGTGAAACATACATAGGTAAGATCCAGTTTCTTAGCTCTCTCAAATCCCTTGAAGTCGTCATCGCAGAATGCTCTGGTGATCTCGCGTGCACGGTCAGGACGGAAGTTGAAGAATACTACGGAGTCTTTGTCCTGAATCTTGGCAACCGGCTGTCCGTCCTTCTCAATAACTGTCGGAAGTACGAATTCGTCTGTCTTGTCGTTGTCGTAAGAAGCCTGAACTGCTGTAGCTGCGTCTGTACCCTTGACACCCTCGCCCTCTGTCAGTGCTTTGTATGCAAGTTCTACACGATCCCAGCGGTTATCTCTGTCCATTGCGTAGTAACGTCCGGAAACAACACCGATCTGTCCAACACCGATTTCTTTCATCTTAGCTTCAAGCTGCTCGATGAATTCCTTACCGGATGCCGGCGGTGTGTCACGTCCGTCGAGGAAGCAGTGTACATAAACTTTGCTCAGTCCCTCTCTCTTGGCCATCTCAAGCAGTGCGTAGAGATGAGTATTGTGGCTGTGTACACCACCATCAGAAAGAAGTCCCATAAAATGTACAGCAGAATCGTTTTCCTTCGCGTTCTTCATTGCTGCGAGAAGTGCTTCGTTCTTGAAGAAGTCGCCGTCGTTGATTTCTTTGGTGATTCTGGTAAGTTCCTGATATACGATGCGGCCTGCACCCATATTCATATGACCTACCTCAGAATTACCCATCTGTCCATCCGGCAGACCTACTGCAAGTCCGCTGGCATTTCCCTTAACAAATGGATATTCTGCCATTAATTTATCCATAACAGGAGTTTTTGCTTCGTAGATCGCATTTCCCTCATGTTTGTCATTCAATCCATAACCATCCAGGATCATTAAAACGGTTGGTTTTTTGCTCATAATGTTCTCCTTTATTGTATATAGTTTCTCTGCATTTTGCAGAATGTGTGTAGGTGTTTCTTTCTATTATATAGTACCAAAAATTTAGAATTTTTCAAGGATTTTATCGGAAAAGCTCTGCGGTAAAAATGGGATTTTTTCCATGTCAGGAAGTTTCAGCTGCTCCAGCCATCCGCCGAACAATGCGAGAAAAAGTTCCTGCACCATTTCTCTTGATTCCGGGGCAAAACTTTCAATCCGTTTTAGCATGGCAGTGAAGCTCTTGAGACCACCTGCCTGGATCTCACTTAAATTCTCAGAGCCAGACGCTTCGATCGTGGAAAAAAGATCTTCGATCAGGACTTTTTTCTGTTCTACATCCATGCCGTCGATCCACTTGTGCAGAATACTGACAAAAGTTTCTGCCCTGCTGCTCAGCTGTTCTTTGCTGGCGAAATGATTTCCACTGACTTCCCAGGAAAAACCGTCGTGCTGCAGCAGCCCCTTGTTGGAACTTGCAACAAGAACCGGTTCTTTGGAATGCTCCAGAAGTGTTCCGATGATCGAATATTCTGGAATGATCCTGGTGACTTTTGGAAGAAGTGCTTCTGTTTCAGGAAGTTCCAGAAATTCTCTGGAAAATCCCGGTCCGTCATTTGAGTAAACCTGAAGGATCCACGGATGGATCTCTTTGCACATCACGGCACCGTAAACAGCAAGATTTCCACCTTTGGAGTGGCCGCCGACGCGGACCATTTCCTGTAAACTGCCGGCAATCCTTCTTAAATATTCCACTGCCCTCTCCTGCGCCGGAACAACGCCCGTACTCAGATTAAAATCTTCTTTCCAGCCGACGATCGTATCATCGGTCCCGCGGAAAGATATATAAGAAGTTCCATCACTCAGACAAATTTCCACCGCCGAAAACTGCTGCGCTTCCTCCGCCACGATCTCATTCACATAATTACGGATCACACACTGTCCGAAGCGTTCGGTCTTTGCCATTTCAAGCATCATAAACGGTGCAAAGCGGATAAAAGATTTGTCTTCTTTGAGTTCTTTCTCAGTATGAAGCTGAAGAAATTTCTCTGTGAGCGCTTTGAGTTCTATTCCATTCTGGCTGGCTGCTTCCTGGATCCCATCCAGATTGACATAGGAAAAACATGCCAGGATCAGATTGTCTACGTCATTAAATTCTGACTGTGTAAAGGGAAGATCGCCTCTCCACTCGATATAGTCCATGATATTTCCCATATGCCGCACTCTCCTTATATTTATTTCCAATCACATACGTTTATCTGAATCTTATTCCCCGTAAACGCGAAGCATGCTGCTGATCTTGCGCACGGAGCTTCTGCCGCTTAATTCTTCCATTGCTGTACGGAAATCTCCCTCACGAACCTGGGCAGTGATCACAACAACCTCTGCGCTTTCCTCTGCACGGGCTGCCTTCTGGATGATCTGTGCAACGCTGACTCCGTATTTTGCAAACACAGCGGTCATCTCAGCCAGCACACCGCAACGGTCCTCTACGATCAGCCGCATGAAATAACGATTGTGGGTGTCTGCCATTTTCTTTACCGGGATTTCCTTGTAGCAGGTACATCCGATACGTCCACAGCAGTCTGCTTTGATGTTTCTTGCAATCTCAAAAACATCTCCGACAACAGCACTTGCTGTCGGAAGTTCGCCGGCACCACGTCCGTAGAACATTGCATTCTCAACTGCATCTCCGTTTACAAAAACGGCATTATAAGAATCGTTGACTGTTGCAAGCGGATGATTGCTTGGGATCAGCATCGGGCAGACATATGCCTCGATCCCTTCTTCTGTATTCTTTGCTACTCCGAGGAGTTTTATGTCACAGCCCATTTCTTTGGCGTATTTGATGTCTTTGGCTGTGATCTTGGTGATTCCTTCGATGTATACGTCGTCAAAAACGACTCTTGAATTGAATGCTACGGAAGCAAGGATCGCCACTTTACGTCCTGCGTCGAGTCCCTCGATATCTGCGGTCGGATCTGCCTCTGCGTATCCAAGCTCTGTCGCAAGAGCCAGTGCATCCTTGAATTCCATTCCTTCCTGTGTCATTTTGGTCAGGATAAAGTTGGTTGTTCCGTTGACAATACCCATAACTTCTGCCATGTGATTGCCTGCCAGACATTCTTTGAGCGGACGGATGATCGGAATTCCACCTGCAACTGCTGCTTCAAAGAGGAAGTCCACATGATGTGCCTCTGCTGCATCAAGAAGCTCCTTACCGTGAACAGCGATCAGGTCTTTGTTCGCGGAAACTACGTGTTTTCCTGCATTCAGAGCTGATAAAATGTAAGTTTTTGCCGGCTCGATGCCGCCGATCAGCTCGATCACCACATCGATCTCCGGATCATTTACGATATCATCCCAATTGTTTGTCAGGATCTTCGGATCATCTACCTTGGCTGCTGCTTTCTCAAGATTGCGCACCAGGATCTTGCTGATCTCTATTTCGCTTCCAAGTTTCGGGATCATTTCTTCTTTCTGATTTTTTATTACTTTGTAAACACCTGTACCTACTGTACCAAGACCCAGAAGGGCTGCTCGAATCACTTTTTTCTCCATTGGAAAATGGCTCCTTTCTCCTCGTCCCTGTTTATTTTATTTCAGGGTGTATTCTACCACTCGGTTTTTATAGTATGGCATAAAATGGCTTTTGTCAAGCGCGGACATTTGTACGTGTATGAAAAATACAAAAAGCCAGATACTTTACACCTGACTGGTCCAAAGTATCTGGCTTTATTAATTATCGTTTTATTATTTGTAGCAAACGATCTTTCCGAAGTCTGGTTTGAGGGATGCTCCACCAACAAGACCTCCGTCGATGTCAGCCATAGCAAACAGTTCTGCTGCATTTCCTGCATTTACAGATCCGCCGTACTGGATACGGATAGCTTCTGCTGTATCTGTATCGTAGATCTCAGCTACGCACTCACGGATACCTTTGCAGATTTCCTGAGCCTGCTCGCTTGTAGCAGTTTTGCCTGTTCCGATAGCCCAGATTGGCTCGTAAGCGATAACCATAGTTTTAGCCTGCTCTGCTGTTACGTTCTGAAGACCAACTTTAACCTGCTGACGGATCCAGTCCATAGTGATTCCCTGCTCTCTCTGCTCAAGGGATTCTCCACAGCACATGATCGGTGTGATGCCGTGCTCAAATGCTTTGAGGACTTTCTTGTTAACGTCTTCGCTTGTTTCTCCGAAGTAGTCTCTTCTCTCGGAATGTCCAAGGATAACATATTTAACACCAGCGTCTACCAGCATAGCCGGAGCGATCTCGCCTGTGTATGCACCTTTTTCTTCGAAGTACATGTTCTCTGCTGCTACAGCAATGTTTGTTCCTTTGCAAGCTTCTACAACAGGAACGATGTCGATAGCCGGAACACCGAATACTACGTCAACTTCGTCGTTCTGTACGAGTGGTTTCAGAGTTTCTACTAATTTAACTGCTTCGCTTGGAGTCATGTTCATTTTCCAGTTTCCAGCGATGATTTTCTTTCTTGCCATTTTTATTATCTCCCTTTATATTGTAATTTGACCAGCCATTGTTCGCCTGGCTCTAAATTCACACTGCGTCTGCGACTTGCGTTCATTAAGAGCGGCGAACCAAGTAAACGCTAAGTTCTGCCTGCGCCTACGGCTTGTCAATCACTAAGCTTTTTACTTGTCGTTTGCTGCTGCTACACCTGGCAGTTCCTTTCCTTCGAGGAATTCCAGGGATGCTCCACCACCTGTAGAGATGTGGGTCATCTTGTCGCCATAACCAAGGATGTTAACTGCTGCTGCAGAGTCTCCACCACCGATGATAGTTGTAGCTTCAGTGTCAGCAAGTGCTTTGGCAACTGCTTCTGTACCATGAGCAAAGTTCGGCATTTCGAAGCAGCCCATCGGTCCGTTCCAAACAACAGTCTTGGCATCCTTAACAGCGTCGCAGAAAAGCTGCTCTGTCTTCGGTCCGATGTCCATTCCTTCCCAGCCATCCGGGATGCATCCACGGTCTACAACCTGAATGTTGCAATCGTTGGAGAAATCATCTCCGATTCTGTTGTCAACTGGAAGAAGAAGTTTAACACCTTTTTCTTCTGCTTTCTTGAGCATGTCTAATGCATACTGAAGGTAATCATCCTCGCAGAGGGAATTACCAATGTGTCCGCCAAGTGCTTTGGAGAATGTGTAAGACATACCGCCACCGATGATCAGAGTATCAACTTTGTCAAGAAGGTTGTTGATAACAGAGATCTTGCTGGAAACTTTAGCTCCACCAAGGATAGCTACGAATGGTCTCTCCGGATTTTCAACAGCATTTCCGAGGAATGCAATTTCTTTCTCCATCAGATATCCAACTACTGCTGTATCCACATATTTGGTAACACCAACGTTGGAGCAGTGTGCTCTGTGGGCTGTACCAAATGCGTCGTTTACGAATACATCGCAAAGGGAAGCCAGATCTTTGCTGAACTCATCACCGTTTTTGGTTTCTTCTGCACGGTAACGTGTGTTTTCAAGAAGGATAACTTCTCCGTCTTTCATTGCCTCTACAGCTGCTCTGACAGTATCATCAACAACAACCGGGCTCGGAACGAATTTAACTTCCTGTCCGAGAAGCTCTGTAAGACGTTTTGCAACAGGTGCAAGAGATAATTCCGGTTTCGGCTCTCCCTTCGGTTTGCCAAGGTGTGAACAAAGAATGATCTTTCCGCCATCTGCGATCAGCTTCTTGATTGTAGGAAGAGCTGCTACAAGACGATTCTCATCTGTAATTTTGCCGTCCTGCAGAGGTACGTTAAAGTCACATCTTACCAGAACTTTCTGGCCTTTTACATTGATATCATCAACGGATTTCTTGTTTAATCCCATGCTAATATTCCTCCAAATTCATAAAAAATGGGTCCGGTCCAAATCAGACCGGACCCTGACTGAGTCTATTTGTGCTATTGCTCAATGCAATAACCTGCTCCACACTCTAACTTATGGACTTGATTAAGCGTTCAGAAGTTTGCCGAAGTGTTTGATTGTACGAACCATCTGGCTTGTGTAGGAGTTTTCGTTGTCATACCATGAAACAACCTGTACTTCTGTTGTGCCGTTCTCAAGTGGCAGAACCATTGTCTGAGTAGCATCTGTCTCTTATACACATCTGACGCTGCCGACGACTAGTCGAGTGTAGA
>ERZ1026947.1021-NODE-1021-length-12405-cov-9.069879_pt1 | contig 12405 bp, 10 predicted proteins | sample MGYA00519568_ERZ1026947 | MGnify/ENA primary metagenome ERZ1026947 (study PRJEB26926, sample SAMN06164744) | human gut metagenome | biome: ENVO:00009003; feature: ENVO:2100002; material: ENVO:00002003 | host: Homo sapiens | place: USA | collected 2012 ...
TGACAGGTGTACCCACTCGAATAGCGAACCCGAGAAGTGCTGTCCGACAAACAGAACTATCGGTGGCTTGCTATCGTGGTCTAAGCTGAATGATATTGCAGAAGTACATCAAGCAAAAGACTTTTTTACAAGCTGAGATTTTAATAACCCCACACATCTTAAAAATCCGGCTCATACCACAATCAACGCAAAAAGAACCATTGCCTGAGCAACCGAACCGCAATGTAACGTATTACAGAATATAAAAAATTACCCATTTGTGTATTGCACGACCTCGGATTATATGATATACTGAATACATCAGTATGATATTTACCAAAAACGAAAGGAAAATACATTATATGGGAGCTATACTTGAATACAAATGCCCGTGCTGTAGCGGACCGCTACAGTTTGATACCGACGCACAGAAGATGAAATGCCCCTACTGCGACAACGAGTTTGACGCAGAAACCCTCAAGAGCAACGATGACATCCTTAAGGAAGAAAAGCCCGATATGATGGACTGGTCAAGCCAGCCCGGCAACGAGTGGATGCAGGGAGAGCTTGAAGGGCAGAAGGTCTACCTTTGTAATTCCTGCGGCGGTCAGATTGTCTGTGACGATACCACAGGAGCCACCGACTGCCCCTATTGCGGAAGCCCCGTAGTAATGGTGGGACAGTTCGCAGGCGATAAGCGACCCGATATAATAATCCCGTTCAAGCTGGACAAGGAAGCGGCAAAGAACGGCTTTAAACAGCACCTCTGCAAGAAACGCCTCTTGCCAAAGGCATTCAGAACAGACAGCTACATAGACGATATAAAGGGCGTTTACGTTCCTTTCTGGCTCTATGACGCCCACGCCGATGCGCAGGCATATTTCCACGGAACCAAGGTTAAAAGCTGGAGCGATGACAAGTACAACTACACCAAGACATCGCACTACAGGCTTTACCGCAACGGCTCAATGGACTATGAGAGAGTGCCGGTCGACGGCTCAAGCAAGATGGCAGATGACCTTATGGAGTCGCTCGAACCGTTTACGGCAGACGGCGAGGTGGCTTTCCAGACTGCATATCTTTCGGGCTATATAGCTGACAAGTATGACGTTGATTCCAACGAAAGCAACGGCAGAGCCAACGAGCGTATCAAAAAGAGTACGCTTGACCGCCTTACAAGCACCACCACCGACTTTACATCGGTAACCACCGAAAGTTCATCCGTACAGCTTGATAACGGCACTGTGAAGTATGCCTTATATCCCGTATGGCTGCTTACAGCCAAGTGGAACGGCGATATATACAACTTTGCAATGAACGGACAGACAGGAAAATTCGTAGGAAATCTGCCGCTCGATAAGGGTGCATACTGGCGCTGGACGGGACTTATCGCCCTGATAGCAACTGTTGCCGCACTTGCCGTTTCCGCATTTGTATTACTGAATTAAGGGGGCTTATATATGATGAAGAAAAGAATTACAGCCATACTTGCGGCGGCAATAATAGCGGTAGGAGCATCGGTTCCTGCCTTTGCTGACAGCGATTTTTACACTGCCGGAAATGATGCACAGGTACTTCTGACAGCACAGGAAGCGCAAGCCGATACCGCTCTTGATACTCTTGATATAATAAGCGACGGCTCTGCGGCAGTAGTACTCAGCGATAACTATGACACCGCCGCAATAAACGAAACCGGCGATACAGAGGACGATGACAGCGACAAAGCTCCCATAGCGACCCGTGATATTATTATTGCGGTCTGCATCAGCGTAGTTATCGGAATTATCATCGGCTTCATCGGCTCGGGCATTATGAAGTCAAAGCTGACGAGCGTCAGATACCAGTCGGGAGCGGCTGATTATATGGTACCTGACAGCTTTAAGCTGAATGATTCCCGTGACGTTTACCTTTACTCCACCGTAACAAAAACCGAACGGCAGACCGACAAGGACCGATAATGTAACAAGGTAACAGATACTAAAAAACACAATATGCCGTGCAGCCGCCTCCCGAAAACCGAGCGTCAGGCTGTACGGCATTTTTTTATCGGAAATGCCGAATAATTGCCTGTACGGTTGGCTTAATTTTGCGTTACAGGCTCTTGACAAGAGGCGAGGATAAAGGTATAATTAAATTAATAGTAAGCGTCTGCTGTAGACAATTTAAACCTGTCGATGATACACAGTAGACTTAATTTTTATCGCATATACGGAATACTCTGAGGCAAGCAGTCTTTTAAGCAACAAGCGGTTAAAGTTCGCTTGCCTCAAAGCTATTCCGGAGTGCGTAGCACTGAAGTGCAAGGAAAGGAAAGGTAAAATTATGGCTTTTATTTACTCTGAGCCCTCACACACATTCGGCGAGTATCTGCTCGTACCGGGCTATTCTTCTTCTAAGTGTATCCCCGCAAATGTTTCTCTGCGTACACCCGTTGTAAAGTTCAGAAAGGGCGAGGAAAGCTCTATCTATATGAACATTCCTCTGGTATCCGCTATCATGCAGTCTGTATCAGACGATAAAATGGCGGTTGCACTTGCCAAAGAGGGCGGTATATCTTTCATCTACGGCTCACAGTCGATAGAGGATGAGGCGGCAATGGTAGCAAGAGTAAAGAGCTACAAGGCAGGCTATGTAAAGAGCGATTCCAACCTTGCTCCCGATATGACCCTTGCCGATGTGCTTGAGCTTAAGGCTAAGACAGGTCACTCGACAATGCCCGTCACAAGCGACGGCACAGAACACGGAAAGCTGTTAGGTATTGTAACTAGCCGTGACTACAGAGTTTCAAGAATGACTACAGATACAAAGGTATCTACATTCATGACCCCTCTTGAAAAGCTCATCACCGCTCCCGCAAGCACAACGCTTAAGGAAGCAAACGATATAATCTGGGAGCATAAGCTCAATTCGCTCCCCATAGTTGACGATAACGGCGTTCTTATGTACTTCGTATTCAGAAAGGACTACGAGCAGCATAAGGAAAACAAGAACGAGCTTCTCGACAGCAAGAAGCGTTATATAGTAGGTGCAGGTATCAACACAAGAGATTACGCAGAGCGTGTTCCTGCTCTCGTTAACGCAGGTGCGGATGTTCTGTGTATTGACAGTTCCGAGGGCTACTCCGAGTGGCAGAAGCTGACTATCGACTGGATTCGTGCAAACTACGGCGACAGCGTAAAGGTCGGCGCAGGTAACGTTGTTGATAAGGAAGGCTTCCGCTTCCTCGCAGATTGCGGCGCAGACTTCATCAAGGTCGGCATCGGCGGCGGCTCTATCTGCATTACCCGTGAGCAGAAGGGTATAGGCAGAGGTCAGGCTACAGCACTTATCGAAGTATGCGAGGAGCGTGACAGATATTTCGAAGAAACAGGTATTTATGTTCCTGTTTGCTCTGACGGCGGTATTGTTCACGATTATCATATGACGCTTGCGCTTGCTATGGGCGCTGACTTTATGATGCTCGGCAGATACTTCTCACGTTTTGATGAATCTCCCACAAACAAGTTGTTCGTTAACGGCAGCTATGTAAAGGAATACTGGGGCGAAGGCTCTAACCGTGCAAGAAACTGGCAGAGATACGATATGGGCGGCGACAAGAAGCTCTCGTTTGAAGAAGGCGTTGACAGCTATGTTCCTTACGCAGGCAGCTTAAAGGACAACGTTACACGTTCACTGTCAAAGGTACGTTCAACAATGTGCAACTGCGGTTGTCTTAATATCCCTGACTTCCAGAAGAACGCCAAGCTTACTCTCGTTTCTTCTACAAGTATCGTTGAGGGTGGCTCACACGACGTTATCCTCAAGGAAAACCGTGGTGCTCGCAGCGAATAAGCACCGAAGCGGTGCGTCAAATTCGCCGTTCTGAAAGATGGCGATTTGTTGCACTTTCGTTACCGGCGGGTATTAACGAAGCCGAAAATCAATAATAATTACAGCCACAGCGAAAGTTGTGGCTGTTGTTTTGCGACTTTGTGTGACCGCTGACAAGCATCCATGCTTGGTGCCCGTGGGGTACGGCAAATTCGCCGTTCTGCCTGTTGCCGACAGGCGACAGTTACGTTACCGGCGGATATTAACGAAGCTGAAAATCAATATTAATTACAGCCACAGCGAAAGCCGTGGCTGTTGTTGTCAATATAGCTCTACACATTTCACTCAAAATTTTTCAAAAAGGTTTTTCTTGTTCCTCTATTACTACTCAACTCAAAAACGCTTTTAGCCAAAAAATTTCGTACAAATTGAAGTTTTTTCATTGACTTTTAGGACAATAAAAGTTATAATTGAATACAAGGATGTTTTGGGATGTTAGAGGTGCAATTATGAGATTTATAGGAAGTAAAACAAACTTATTAAAAAATATTGCTATGGTTATATCCGAAAACACAACAGGAAACGAAGATATCTTTTGTGATATTTTTTCAGGAACGGGGGCTGTTGCGCGTTATTTCAAACCCAGATATGAAGTATATTCAAACGATGCACTGCATTTTTCGTATGTAATACAAAAAGCAACAGTTGAAAACAATACAAAACCATCATTTTCAAAACTAAAAAATATAGGTATAGGAGACCCATTTAATTTTTTAGAAGAAACACAAATACGAATGCTTGACTATAACAATAGCAATTATTTTGTAACAAAAAATTATACACCTCACGACAGTTGTAAAAGAATGTACGTATCAAACAAAAACGCTGTGAGAATAGATTTTATACGAAACACAATCGAAGCTTGGAAAAACGAAAAACTGCTTACAGAATTAGAATATTATTATTTACTTGCCGGATTAATTGAGGGCGTTCCGTCTGTTTCAAACATTACAGGTACGTATGGCGCTTATCTTAAGCACTGGGATAAGCGTACCTTTAAGGATTTGGAAATGGCAAGACTTGATGTTATTGACAATAAGAGAAATAATAAAAGTTATAACAAGGATTCAAATAAATTGATTGAAGAATTAGAAGGTGACATTCTATATTTAGATCCGCCGTATAACTCCAGACAATATGCCCCTAATTATCATTTGCTTGAAACAATCTCTAAGTATGATTATCCTGAAATTCACGGAGTAACAGGAATGAGACCGTATGATGATTTAAAATCTCCGTTCTGTATGACAAGCGAAGTTTATGACGCATTTGAAGATTTAATCAGCAAAGCAAAATTTAGCAATATAGTAATGAGTTACAGCAACAATGGGTTAATGACTTCTAATGAGATTGAGAGAATATTAAAAAAGCATGGAAAAGAAGAAACGTACAAGATGTATTCCATTCCGTATAGACAATATATGAGTAAGAAAACAAAGCAAACAGAATGTTTGTATGAGTACATTTTCTTTATAAAAAAGGATCTTCCTCAAAAATTAACAATCGATTTCAAAGGCACAACTAACGGAATAAATGCCATTGTTTCCGATACTAAAAAATATATAAAAAGTCCTATGAACTATATAGGTGGGAAATATAAATTGCTTCCTCAAATTTTACCAAATTTTCCAAATTATATAGGCACTTTTGTTGATTTGTTTTCAGGCGGTTGCAATGTGTCTATAAATGTAAACGCAAACAGATATATTTGTAATGATATAAATAAGAAGATAATTGAACTGTTTGAAGCGTTTAAAAACATGGAATTATCTGAAATACTGCATCAAATAAAACTGCGTATTGCGGAATACAACCTTTCAAAAGAAAACGAGGAGGGATTTAAAAATTTTAGGGATTTTTACAATGAAACGCAAAACCCGATTGACTTATATACCTTGACTTGTTATTCGTTTAATTATCAATTCAGGTTTAACAATAATTTAGAGTATAATAATCCTTTCGGTAGAAACAGAAGTCAATTTTCGGAAAATATGAAACATAATTTAATTGCATTTGTATCAAGGCTGAAAAAATTGAATGTAGAATTTTTATGCAAAGATTTTGCTGAGATACCATTGGCTGATCTTACTCCCGAAGATTTAATATATAGCGACCCGCCTTACTTTATAACAACCGGAACATATAATGATGGTAACAGGGGGTTTAAGGATTGGAAATCCGAACAAGAGTATGCTTTGTATGATTATTTGGATAAGGCAAATGAAAAAGGAATTAAATTTGCCTTGTCGAATGTTATAGAACATAAAGGTAAAACCAACGAGATATTGCTTGAATGGGCAAAAAAGTATAAAATCATTGAGTTAAACTATAACTACTCAAATTCAAGCTATAATACAAAGAAAGGAGACAGCAGAGAGGTTTTAATAATAAACTACTGATTGCTGATAAAAATATGATTTCTGTAATTCCTACACATAATAAAAATTTCCGTGCTTTTGGTTGGGTACAAGATCCAAGCAACTTCCGCAGTTTGTGTGATGTTGTTGCTGTATTTGATTCAAATTCACAAACGCATAAAAATTTAATACGCATCGTTATCCCTAAAATTATTGAAAAACGGGACGGTAGGGATAAATTGATAAAAACATTGCAAAGCACTCCGCTTAAAATTAAATACGCAGAACTTGTAGGAACATCCTTTACACCGAGAAGTATGTCAAGATGTAACGGCATTATACAAGCAACCGTTAAGGGGCAAGGAAGAGATTTTATTGGAGATTGGCCTGCTGATAATTATGTGCGCTGGGCTCATTGCTTTGGTTTAATTAAATACAATTACACAGATGATACCTTTGAAATTACCGACAAAGGGCTAGAACTTGCAACCGCAAGAGAAACAGGCGAAGATTTGTCAAATAAAGAAAAAGAATTGCTTGTTAACGCTATTTTGGCATATCCTCCGGCTATAAGAATATTGACATTGCTTTCCGAAACGGAGGATGCTCATCTTACAAAATTTGAAATAGGGCAACGATTAGGATTTATAGGCGAAGATGGCTTTACAAGTATGCCTCAAAAAATATTTATACGTTCGCTGGTAAATGCAGAACCCAAAGAACGCAAAAGCATGAAAGCTGATTGGGAAGGTTCTTCAGACAAATATGCAAGAATGATCGCAAGTTGGCTGGAAAAGCTTGGTCTTGTTGAGAAAATGCCAAAAATGATTACTGTTTCAACTGCCGGAAAAGAATATAAAGAAACAATAGGTCAAGCATATGTGATTACTGCAAATGGGATTACCGCATTAAGACAGGCTGAGGGAAGAAGCAGACACAAAAGAATTGCAAAAAATGTATGTTGGGAAATGTTTTCAACCAAGGGCAGAGATAGGGAATATTTGCGTACTCGCCGTGCTTTTGTCTTAAAATACTTATCTGAAAACAGAAAAGATGTTTCGGCTTTGGACATTACAAACTATCTCAAAACTGTTAATCTTATTGAAAATGAAAAAACGGTATCGGATGATATAAAAGGATTACAAAATATAGGTATAAACATTACAGAGAAAAACAACAAATTTAAGCTTGATGATATGATAAATGATTTTATAATTCCGCTTCCTCAATCACTCGCAAAATCAGATTTGGCAGGAACAAAAGAAGAGGTTAGAGAGAAGCTGTTAAATCTATCTCATGAGTATTTAGCCCTTATAGACCTTGCCTATGATAGCAAACAAAACCGATTATTTGAGATGAAAACTTTAGACTTGCTGACAGAAGAATGCAATTATCAGGGACTTCATCTTGGTGGAAGTCGCAAGCCGGATGGCATAATTTATACAAGTGAGAATAAATGTAAATATGGCATTATAATAGATACTAAAGCATATTCTAAAGGGTATAATTTACCGATATCGCAAGCCGATGAGATGGAAAGGTACATTGGTGAAAATCAAACAAGGAATGAAAAAGTTAATCCAAATAAATGGTGGGACAATTTTGGTGTTGATATAAATGAGTTTTATTTTATGTTTGTTTCCGGTCACTTTGTAGGAAATTTCAAAGCTCAAATTGAGCGGATAAGCAGAAATAAATCCGTTAATGGGGTTGCCTTGGCTGTTACAAATCTTATATTACTTGCAGAGGCCTACAAAGCCGGTCGGTTTACACACGAAACAATTAAAAATGAGATATTCAATAACTCAGAATTTATATTAGATTAACAAAAAGAGCAGACTCATTACGGGACACCATATGAGCCTGCTCTTTTTATGTTAGGTCAATTAAGAGGATTTAAGCCGACAATAAACTTAAATCTCCTTATCACTATCCGCCAAAATCCACAGCGGTTTTTCTTCTTATTTATTTTCATAAATCGGGCTTTCAAGCCTTGATGCAAACTCCGATTCGGGCAGAGGCTTGTCGAAATAGTAACCTTGTATGATATTACAGCCCATATTCCTCAGATTATCAACGATATTCTTATCCTCGACGCCCTCGCAGACGGTAGTCATGCTAAGCTCCTGCGCCATATGCAGAATATTTTCAAGCACTACCTGACCTCTTGCGTCATCGTCCGAGCCTGCAAGTGATTTGTCGAGCTTCAGTATATCAAAGTCGAGATCCTTCAGCAGAGCAAGCGAAGAATAGCCTGTTCCGAAGTCGTCCATAGAAACCATTAGACCGTAGCTCTTAAGGTCGATTATAGCCTGCTTTATTGCGTTGAAATCGTCTGTATATGCGGTTTCCGTAAATTCTACCTCAAGATAATGCGGCTCAATCCCGTAACGGTTTATAACATTCATTATCTTTTCCGCAAGGTGAGGGAAACGCAGATGTATCTTTGAGAAGTTCACCGATACGGGAACTGTGCGTTTACCGTTTTCCTGCCACTGCTTTATCATCGCACAGGTATGCTCGAGAACGAACATATCTAGCTTCATTATAAAACCGGTTCGCTCTGCTATGGGGATAAAGTCGGCAGGCGAAATAATCTTGCCGTCACGCTCCCATCTTATAAGTGCCTCAGCACCTACAAGCGTTCTTGTATCCACCCGTACCTTAGGCTGAAAATAAACAACGAACTCTCCGTCCGCTAAAGCCTGCGGCATACCGCTCTCAAGCAGGGTAAGCTGTTTTTCACGGTTAATTGTATCAAGGTCGTAATAAACAAAATCCGTATCCGCACGACGCTTTGCAATATCAATGCAGGTTTCCGCACGGGCAAGAATAGTGTCAATATCCTCTGTGCTGTCGTCAAGCATTACTATACCGGCTCTGAGCGTTATCTCATACACCGTCTTTTCCTTGCCGTAATAGAAGTTGACAGGTGTCTTGGCAAAGTTCTTGAGGTGAGCTTTAAGGTGGCTCTTTTTGACCATCAGGCAGAAATTATCACTGCCTGAGCGACTGCATATCTCATCGCTGTACATCGTCTTGTTAAGCGTTTTGGCAAATCTGAGGATTATCTCTGTTGTTGCCTGATAGCCGAAGATGGTGTTAAGAGTATTACAGCCCTTGATATTGGCTCTTATGACCGCATAGTCAGAGAGAACTCCGTTTTCCTTTACTTCCTCAATAAAAGCACGGAAGCCCTTCGAGTTGGGTATTCCGCTGTCACGGTCGATATGGTCGATCAGCTTTTCAACGTGAATATTCAGCGTGCAGGTGCAAATGATAGCCAGAAGATTGGTCATATGCTCAAATAGCTGTTCCTGCTCATCTGTCAGAGTTTCAAAATCCACATCGGTATAAAACTCATAAGTCAGACTGCAGCTTGTGTTTTCACGCTCATATTTCTTATTGTGTAAAGGGTAGATAGAGCTGTCTTTATAAATAAGAGTTTCGCTCAATCTTCCGCCGTAGTTCAATGTACGAACAATTCTCGAAATGTGCAATGCTTTTGCAGCAGGAGCAAATTCGGTAATCTGTTGAAGGTCATCATAACGTTTTGTAGCGATGGCATCTATCATATCGGAAAGATACCCTCTGACCTCTTCAACCATTTTCCCGCCTCCTTTTCTTATTCCCATTTTCCATATAAGATAATTTTATCACATTTTATGACCGCCTGCAAGCAAAAAAACTGTAAAAAGGTCAAAAAAGGCTCACAATTTCAAAATAAGAGCAGAGTACACAAACATCATTTTGAAAAGCTGTGCATTATCACAAATCAAAACAACAAAACTTCGCTTTTTCGCTATTTATGGCAGCAAAATTAAGTAATAAGATGCAATTTAAGTTATAACCTTAATACGCAAAACGGATTATTATACGGCTTTTTCTGCATAATTTCAGAATTAATTAAAAAAACAGGAAAACCACTTGAAAACCTACTAAAAATATGGTATTATAGTATTTAGAAATGACGGTCAGATTTCGGTATTGTAAAAAAGCGATAAAGAAAGGACAATAATATGAAGATTTCGACAAAAGGACGTTATGTATTAAGAATGCTCATTGACCTTGCCGAGCATCAGGGTGACGGTTACATTCCGCTGAAAGAAATAGCTCAGCGGCAGGGCGTTTCAAAGAAATATCTTGAGCAGATCGTTCCGATGCTCAACAAGTCGGACATACTGCGGACCAACAGAGGCTTTCAGGGCGGATACCGTCTTGCTAAAGCTCCCGACAAATACACCGTAGGAGATATATTACGGCTTACGGAAGGCTCTCTTGCGCCTGTTGCCTGCCTTGAAAGCGGAGTAGTTGAATGCGACAGGAGCGAGCATTGCGCCACATTATCGTTATGGCAGGGGCTGTACAAGGTCATAAACGAGTATCTTGACAGTGTAACGCTGCAGGACTTGATAGACAGCGATATGGAGAATGCGGCGGACGATTACGTTATATAATCCGCATAAGCGGATTATCCCGTGCATAAGCCGGTAAAGTGTTCTGATAGGGATAGAGAATGCTCACTGCTTTATAAAAAACAGACTTCCCCCAAGCTGAAAAAACCACGATTCCGCAAAAAGAATCGTGGTTTTTTATATCCTGTTTACAGCTTGAAATTAGCTGTATTTATTCTGTTTATAGCCCTTTTGAGCTTATACTCGGCAATATCAAGAGCTCGCTGATCGTCCTTGTACTGCTGCATACGCTCCTCTGCAAGAGCCTTTGCCTTTTCGGCACGGTCAACATCTATCTCGTCCGCCCATTCAAAAGACTGAGCCAGAATAGACGTCTGATCCTTTGTGACCTCTACAATACCCGAAGACACCGCACCTATACGGACAGTACCGTTAATGCGTATCTTTGCCTGTCCTATAGTAAGCGCCGCAACATAAGGCTCATGCTTTGCAAGTATGCCCTTGTCACCGACGGTAGTACGGACGATAACGCTTTCAGCCATACCGTCATACACCACTCCCTCGGGGGTAAGGATCTTCAGTTTGAATTCAGTCATATCATCTTTTCCTTTCCTGAGGAGTTAAAGGAACAGTACCGCATCCTCGAAATCATCGCCGGCTATATTTGCAAGCGCCGAAAATTTACCGTTCGAAAACGCAACGGAATAATCCTTTGTAAAGTAGGATACCTTGCTGACGTTGCCGTTCTTCTTGCTTATCGTTACGATGAAATGCTCATCGTCAGGCACACCTGCTTTTTCTCTTAACGCATCTGCGGTAAGATTATCACCGTTGTCACGGTACAGACCGAGTGCGACCTTTTCCAGATTTACAGCCTTATCCTGCACGCTTTTTACCGTTTCACTGCTGACTACAGCCGAAGGTGCAGTTCCGCTTGATGTTACAGATGGTTTAGGAGATACGTCGGTACGCTTTTTCGTAGTTACTGCTACAGGCTTCTGCGTAGGCACTGCGGCGATTTTTGTATCCTCCGTTATCGTCGTTACCGTTGATTCGGGGGTGGGCAGAGGAGTCAGAATATCCTCGTCATTTACGGGTCCGTTCATTATAAACGGCAGACCGAGTGCAAGTACCGCAAGGAGCAGAGCCATAATTGTAGTGGGGCTGAAATAGCCCCTTTTATTATGCCTTCTCATTTTTAGCCTTCTCGACAGCCTCGTCGATAGTGCCTACGAACAGGAATGCGGATTCGGGAAGATCGTCGTGCTTTCCTTCGATGATTTCCTTGAAGCCTCTTATCGTTTCCTTAAGCGGAACATACTTGCCCTTCATACCCGTAAACTGTTCTGCAACGGAGAACGGCTGAGATAAGAAACGCTGAATCTTTCTTGCTCTTGATACGGTCAGCTTATCGTTATCGTCAAGCTCATCCATACCGAGAATAGCGATAATATCCTGTAACTCGTTATAACGCTGGAGTATCGACTGTACCTGTCTTGCAACCTCGTAATGCTCCTCGCCGACTATCTCGGGAGTGAGTATTCTTGATGTACTGTCAAGGGGGTCAACAGCGGGGAAGATACCCATTGATGAAATGTTTCTTGAAAGTACCGTTGTAGCGTCAAGGTGTGCGAAGGTCGTTGCAGGCGCAGGGTCGGTAAGGTCGTCCGCAGGAACGTAAACCGCCTGTACGGATGTGATCGAGCCTTTCTTTGTAGAAGTGATACGCTCCTGCAACTGTCTCTTATACACATCTCCGAGCCCACGAGACTAAGGCGAATCTC
>ERZ1026947.1023-NODE-1023-length-12339-cov-4.001058_pt1 | contig 12339 bp, 9 predicted proteins | sample MGYA00519568_ERZ1026947 | MGnify/ENA primary metagenome ERZ1026947 (study PRJEB26926, sample SAMN06164744) | human gut metagenome | biome: ENVO:00009003; feature: ENVO:2100002; material: ENVO:00002003 | host: Homo sapiens | place: USA | collected 2012 ...
GGCATACGAGAGTCGCCTTAGTCTCGTGGGCTCGGAGATGTGTATAAGAGACAGTGTCTGATGATACTGGTCATAAAAGAGTGGAGTCCCATTCTCAAAAAGATAAATCTGGATAGAACTGTTTTCCTGTAACTGGTTTAACCACTGGTGTGAGATGACATCCTGCTCCTGCAAATGGGAAATGACGGAACTTGTTTCTGTGAGAAAAGCGGTTTCGTTTCCCTGCTTTATATTTTTTTCTGCAACAAAAACACACAGAGTACTTAAGGCAAGGAGAATGATCTGGGTGACGCAGGTACAAAATAAGGTGAGTTTGCGATGCAAAGCCTGATAGGTTGTGCCGGAAAAGGTGAAGTGTGGAAACATGAGAAACCTCCTGATAATGTACATAAAGCAGATAGTGAAAAAAGGTATCTGTAAATTGCAATAAGGATAAAATAATTGAAAAGTAACGGCAGCTATACAGAAGCTTCATGATCTTATATGGAAAATCAGGGATCAGGAGGAAGCCAGCGTATATCCGACACTGCGGATGGTTTTTAAAGCAAGCGTGCTTCCAACGTAGGAGAGCCGTTTGCGCAGATAATGGATGTAAGTATCGAGATTACAATTCTCCACTTCTGCGTCCACGCCCCAGACACGGCTAAGAAGTACTTCACGGCGGATGACGAGCTCAAAACTTCGCAGAAGAACTTCAAGCAATCTGCCCTCACGGCCGGAGAGCCGGATGGAGCCTGTTGGTCCACTTAGCAGTCTTGCGTTGCAGTCGTAACTGATGTCGCAGACGGTAAGTAAATTGTCATCTTCCCACTTGCCGCTGCGTCTGCCGAGAGAGCGGATGCGGGCAGTCAGTTCTTCAAAGGCGAATGGTTTTACAATATAATCATCCGCACCGGCATCCAGTCCTTCAATCCGGTCGTAAAGTTCGCCGAGGGCGGTGATCAGTATGACAGGCGTGAAAATTCCGGCCTGTCTAGCTTTTTGCAGCACAAGCAGACCATTCATAGTCGGGAGCATGCGGTCGAGCAGGACAATGTCGTGCGCGTCCTGTAAGAAGAGGTCAAGACCGTCTCTTCCGTCGTGGCATACATCCACCTCATAAGCTTCCTGCTCCAACTGAAAACGCAGGGTTTCACAAAAATTCAGATCATCTTCGATCAATAAAATACGCATGATAATGTCTCCTGGGATTTATAAGGATGAGTATAGCATAGAAATCTTAGAAAAATCTTTAAATTATAGATTATTTTGAAATGTAACAGTTAAATTAAAGCCAAATTTAAAGATTTTTCTAAGATTTCTTCTGTAAGATAAGACCAGAAACGAAAAATACTACATGTAGAATGCCAAAGCAGAGGAACAGCTGCTTATTCTGGCAATGATTGCGAAGCTGCAATCATAAAAGCAAAATAAAAAAGAAAGGTCATGAAAACAAAATGAAAACTGCAAAGATAAAAAACAGACAAAAACGAAGCATGCTAGGTGTCACAGTAATTTTACTTCTGCTGATGACATTGACAGCAGGAATATTCACCGGCTGTGGAAAAAATGCAGGCGGAGGCGTAGATGGAACAGAAAGCAGTGGCACGAATGCTGATGGCAGCGCAGGAGGCGGCAAAGGAAGATTTATTGAATCAAAAGTAGCACTTCCGGAAGAAATCAACAGTATTTTACGGTTTAAAGCCCTGTCGGATGGAACACTTGAAATCGTAGGGCAGGATGCAGATTATAGCATCTATGTGGTAAAAAGCAGTGATGGAGGCGGAAACTGGGAGACAACACCGCTTGAAGATATCTCTTACAGTAATGTCGCAGTCGCAGAGGATGGAACAGTTGCGTTTCTTGATTACACAGAAAACGGATTATGTCCGGTTACAATTGTGGACGCGGACGGAAGCACACATACATTTTCGATTGAAATGCCTGCAGAAGATGCCTTTGTATCAGTTGCAGCATTTGACAGTAACAAACAGCTGATTGTGCGCGATACAGAGGGCGGTTTGTATGGCATTGACTGTACAGATGGAAGCAAAACAGTGACATTTGAAATCGATGAGGATACCTATATTCCTTATTTTGATGTGGTTGGAACGAATTGCTATATCGTCACAAGTGACAAGGTGCTTTGCTATGACACGACAACCGGAAAAGAGACGGACGAGCTGACCGCATTGACTGAGCAGATTTGCTCAGATGATAACCTCGTTTATCGAAATACCGATACCGGACTTCCGGTGACGTTTGCAAAAGCGGAGAATGATAACAGTATTATTTTTGCAGACTATAAAGGAATTTTCCACTATACAACAGGTGGAGCAGTTGTGGAGGAGCTGGTACAGGGCGAGCAGACTGCATTGAGCAACAGCGGTGCGATTTTTTACGGAGTGTATATGCAGGATGAGACGCATCTTTTTGTGGCAGGAAATAACGGAATGGAGGGTGCACTCTACAGCTACACCTACGATGCAGACGCGTCTGCCAACCTGAATCAGGAACTCAATATTTATGCATTGCAGGATTCCGATACGCTGCGTCAGGCAGTCAATATTTTCCGTCAGGAGTATGCAGATATTTATGTAAACCTTGAAATTGGCATGACGGATGATAATGGAGTGATGTTAGAGGACGCATTGAAGACGTTGAGCACGGATATCCTGGCAGGAAATGGACTGGATGTGCTTATCTTAGATGGAATGCCGGTGGACAGCTATGTGGAAAAAGGAATTTTAACAGATATCAGTGATGTTGTGGATGAGGTAAAGGCTTCGGATGGACTTGTGGATTCCATTGTGAAAGACAGCACAAAGGATGGAAAGATATATGCGATTCCGACACGTTTCTTAGTATCATTTATCACGTCAGATCAGCAGACGGTAGATGCAGGAAAGTCCACGCAGGCACTTGCAGACCGCATCGAAACCCTGGCAAAGGACAAAAGTACGACTTATGTGGTACAGCAGAAGATGGCGGAAGAGTTACTGCTTGATTTTTACAATGTAGATTCCAAAAACTGGGTAAAAGAGGACGGAAGTCTGGATGAAACGAAAGTTTCCGATTATCTGACACAGGTGAAACGTATTTATGATGTGGATGATCACAGCGATATTGAATCCTATGGCAATTTTTTTGAGAGCGGAATGTGCGATGGATACCGTTATGGAACATTAGACAGCATGGATTTATTTGCAGAGAGATGTAAAGTAGAATTTGGAACCATTGCAGATGTCGAGGATTTCCAGTTGATGTTGAGCGCCGGTACGACGGACGGAGCGGTTTATGGGGTGTTGTCGAATGGTGGAACTTCTTCTTATGTCCCATTTTTACAGGCAGGTGTGGTATCTGGAGGCAATGAGGATGCAGGGAAAGCGTTTGTGAAAACATTGCTCGGCAAAGAGGCAGGAGCTTCCAGCAACGGAATCCCGGTGAATGAGGCAGCTTTAAAGGATCAGATCAATGCATTGATGGGACGGACGGAAACAAGCATGTCATTTAACAGGGATGGAAGCGACAAAATGTATACGATTGAATACCGCTCCATGACACAGGAGGAAGCAGATGCGATTTTAGCGCAGCTGGAAGCAGTGGAGCAGTCAGCACTCACAGACCGCACGATCCAGAATCTTGTGATCGAACAGGGAACAAGCTATGTAAAAGGGGAGAAAAACCTCGAAGAAACGGTAAATGAGATCACGAAGAAAGTGAATCTGTATCTTGCAGAGCAGCAGTAAAAAAGGAAGAGGATGGGAGATTGCAGCAGGCTATGAGAAAGGCATGAGGATGAAAAGACATAAAATCAGAAAAAAGCGAAATCCCGGCTGGTATTTTCTGTTGCCCGAATTTCTGGGAGTATCGGTGTTTGGACTGATCCCATTTGCAGATGTGGTGCGGCGCTCTTTTTTCCAGACCGTGGATGGCAGTTTCGTCGGGATCAGTAACTACGTGCAGGTGATAAAAAATGATGCGTTTAATCTTGCAGCGAAAAATACACTGCGTTTTGTGGTCACCTGTATTCCATGCCTGTTGCTATTATCGCTGATTCTGGCAATGCTGTTGCAGCAGGTTTTGATTTTGGCAGAGAAAAAGAAAAAACACCGGGATGTGACGATGGAACAGTTTTACCGGGGCAGTGCAGCGGCACTTAAAAGTATGTATCTGCTTCCGATGGCAATCCCGGCGGCAAGTGTGGTCGTACTGTGGAAGATTCTTTTTGACAGCCACGGATTTGTGAACAGTGCGATCCATGCGCTGTCAGGAATGAGCGGAATCGGGCAGATTTTAAACGTTTTGTCGGTGCGGGAGGTAGACTGGATGAACACCGATGCCGCATTTGGAATCCTCGTATTCAGCTATGTCTGGAAATATTTAGGATACGATATTGTGCTCTGGATGGCGGGGCTTTCTGCAATCCCGCAGGGGATTTATGAGGCGGCAGATATGGACGGAGCCGGAAAATGGAAAACGTTTTTCTATATCACACTTCCGAATCTCCGCCCGGTGGCATTTACCGTTGTCATTTTGTCGGTTTTAAATTCATTTAAGGCGTTCCGGGAGGTTTACATGGCAGCGGGCAGCTATCCACAGGAAAATATTTATCTGTTGCAGCATGTGTTCAACAACTGGTTCCAGACGCTCTCGGTGGATAAGATGGCGGCGGCATCTGTGATGCTCGCGTTTGTAATTGCGGTGTTTGTGCTGTTACTTGAGCGAAGCTGGGAGCGGGAAGGATAATGAACAGAAAACAGCAGATAAAAAGGAAGATGTACAATATAAATACAGAAAGAAGAATCTCATGAAGAGAATAATAATAACAGGAATACTGATTCTGGCGGCAGGCTTGTGTCTTGCTCCGGTTCTTTTTCTGCTCGTCGGCACTTTTATGGGAAATTATGAAATCTATACGTGCATCGCACCTGCACTCGGAAAGGGAGATGGGCTTGCTATCTGGCATCTTCTGCCACAATACCCGACGTTGCAGAATGTTGTGGAGCTTCTTTTCGATTCACCAGAATATTTTCAGATGTTCTGGAACTCGATTTTTTACACGGGGGCAATTCTGGCAGGGCAGATGCTTTTTGGCATGCCGGCAGCGTGGGGGCTGGCGCGGTATTCTTTCCGCGGAAGAAAAACAGTTTACCGGCTGTTCATTCTCGTGATGATGATGCCGTTTCAGGTCACGATGTTGTCGCAGTATCTGGTGTTAAACCGTCTGGGAATGCTGGACAGACCGCAGGCAGTCGTTTTGCCCGGAATTTTTGCAACGTTTTCCGTCTTTATTATGTACCGCTTTTTCCGTGGAATACCGGAAAATGTCATGGAGGCGGCACGTATGGACGGGGCGGGAGAATTCCAGATTTTTTTGCGGATCGGCATACCGCTTGGAAGTCCGGGCATCCTGTCGGCACTGGTATTTTCGTTTTTGGACTGTTTTAGCATGTTAGAGCAGCCGATGACGTTTTTGAAAACAAAAAGTCTCTGGCCGTTGTCACTTTTTCTGCCGGAGATCACGAGCCAGAACGCAGGATTTTCACTCTGTGCATCACTGGTGACGATCCTGCCCGCGATGTTTGTTTTTCTAGCAGGACAGGACTATCTGGAGCAGGGAATTGCGATGGCGGGAGCGAAGGAATAGTGCAGGAGCAGAATGTAATTGAGAATATGAAAAATATAAGAAAAAACAAAAATTCGGAAAATGAAATAGCAGTAACCGGAAAATCGGGAATTTTCTGGTTAAAAGGGCTGGCTGGTTTACTTGCGGTCATGCTGGTTTTCACGATTGCATCGCGGGTGGTGGCATCCATCACTGTCCCTCAGGTAACGGCATCAGCTCCGTCATCCGGAAAGATCGAGCACACGGTTATGGCATCGGGAACCGTGGAGGCAGGCGGCGAGAAAGCGATTGTCACAGAGGAAGGAATTCTGGTTGCACAGGTCAATGTGCATACGGGAGAAAGCATCGGGGAAGGAGAAACTCTTTTTGCACTTGATATGGACAGTCTGGAAGATCAGATTTATGAGCTGCAGAACCAGATCAAAAAGCTTCAGCTTGAAAATGATTCCCTGAAGAAAAATAAAGCGCAGGCAGACGCAAAGCAGCAGCTGGAGTTAAAGCGTGCGCAGGAAGATTATGAGGAAACGATAGCGAAGAATACAGTTTCCGATGGGAAGGCAAATGAGGCATTGCAGAAAGCGGCGGATGCGAAAAGTCAGGCAGAGAAGGAATTAAACAGTGCGAAGGATGCACTCGCACAGGCGGAGAAGGAGCTGAATGCAGTCAAAGAGGAACTGCAAAATGTGAAGGATGCAGCTGCGGCAGAGCAAAGTAAAGATACCGCAGATCAGACAGGCGAAGCAGAAAAGAAAGATACAAATTCAACCATAACACAGAAGCTCCAGCAGTTGGAAGAAGCTGTGCAGGAAAAGCAGAACACATACGATACAATTCAGGCAAAAGTTACTGAAAAGCAGGCGGCACTTGACTCTGCCAGCGTCGCATTAAAGGAGAAGCAGGAACAGCTGGAATCCAATACAAGTACTGCAGAGGATGCAAAGAAAGCCGCAGAGCGCGCGGTAGAAGATGCAGGTCTGTCTGCAGACATCGATCACACGCAGGAAATCAACGCCATTTCTTTAGAGCAGTTCCAGAAACAGTTAGAAAAGCTGAAAACCCTAAAGCAGCAGAACGGAGAGATAACTGCACCATCCTCCGGGATTATTACAAAAGTATGTGTGGAAACCGGGCAGAAAACAACAGACACGGCGGCAGTTGTCATGAGCGATGAGCAGAGCGGACTTTTTTTTACTACGACAACGGACAGCAAAAACAGGGAATATCTCTCAGTGGGAGATAATGCAACGATTACCGGTGTCGGTAAGGAAACGTCTGATTGCAGCATTGTTTCCATGGAAACATCGAAAGACGGAAGCAGCATAAAAGTGTCAATTGCTATGCAGGGGGATGATTTCTTGCCGGGTGAGAGCGCACAGATGACTGCCACAAGAAAATCGGAAAGCTATGATTACCTTGTGCCGGTTACAGCCGTTTGGCAGGAAAATAACAAAGCGTATGTGTTACTCTTAGAGACGGAAAATACAGTGCTCGGAGAGCAGTATATCGCGAGGAAGGCGGAAGTGCAGATTTTAGATAAAAACAGCAGTTATGCAGCGGTAAGCGGAAACTCACTGAGTGCGGACTGCCAGATCATCACAGATTCTGATCGGACGGTTGGAAACGGGGATGTTGTGCGGATGACGGAGTAAGGACAGAACAATGAAAAAAATAAGTTACAGAAAAAGGATCGCAAGTCTGGCTTTTGGATTATTTGGAGCTGTATTTTTGGTATTTGCATGCGTTTATCATAATAAAACAGAGGATTTTTCCAATATCATCACAATCCAGTCTGGGGAAGACAAGTTTACCCAGAGCGAAATAGCGTTAATCCGGCAGGATACGGCATCCGCAGAGACATTCACAGCGTGGACAGAGCAGAAAAATCAGACAGTTCGTGCTACGATAAACGAACGGAGCAGCAACGCGGATATTTTGTTACTCTGTGGAGATTCCCACTCCGTCCTTCCGTGGGGAAAAAATCTGCCGGAAAGCGACACAGAGGGCTGCATCCTAGGTGCATCCTTAGCGGAGCAGTTGTTTGGTGGAACAGAGGTGGAAGGACAGCAGATCCTATACAACGGAAGAGAGCTTACTGTGCGCGGTATCGTAAAAGAACCACAAAATATAATGCTATGTCAGAGCGCTGCAAACGATGAGACAGCTTCCGGAACACAAACTGGAAGCAACGGAAACCAGCAGGCAGGCTCATCAGAAAATAATCAACAGGAAATCTGCTATGACAAAATCAGTCTGCTCTATACAGACAAGTCGAAAGCGATTAACAGGACTGCGGCAGAATTTATCAGCAGATATGGATTAGACGGTCAGATCCTTCATTACGAATACAAACGAAATCTAAGCTGGTTTACAGACTTAATTCCGGGAAAATGGTCCGATTTTTCCGGTTGGAAGGAGAATTTGAAAACACTGCAAAGTGATGAAAAAATATTAAAGCAGTGCGAGAAGGGCACGGTCGAAAGCCTTTATTTGGAATGGATCTGGAAAAGAAACAATTGTTTCCTGATGTGTCTTGTTATGGCAGACTTTTCGTGTAGAATTGCAAGAAATAAAGCTGTCTTTTTGTGCAAAAATGAAGAAAATGAGATTGCCCTTTCGTATAAACAAAGGTAACAGTAATGATTTGTTTGCGTTATATATGGCAGAGTTGTTATAATAGCTCCAGAGGTGGTATATAAGTGAGAGGGGCACTGAAACTTGTAATTTGAAATACGTTATGTTAGTATAAATTACGTCAGTGAACATTTCTCACTGATACAGTTTTTAAATAACAGTATATTTTAAAAGTAAGACTCCGGAGGTTATCAAATACATGAGACATTGATATTTTTCTAATTCAATGATGGAAAAACTGGCTGAGATCAAAGACGGCACAGTTTTTAGATCAGGTTACAGATAGGTGTAATCTTTTTTGGGTTACAAAAAAGAAGATCGGTCAACTGATTACGAATTAGAAAAAAAGGAGATATCTCATGAAAAAATTAAAATTTGACAGCTATGATGGAGTCTGTTTTTTGAATGGCCTTGTCTTTTTTGCGCCGGTTGCGTTGCTGGTAAGAACGCAGGCTGGTGTGTCGGAACACATATTTTTCCTCCTTCAGGCATTATTGTCTGGCGTGATTTTTCTGGGGGAAATTCCAACAGGATTTATAACAGATAAAATTGGATACCGGAAATCCCTGATCTGGGCACAGGTGTTACTGTTTGGCGCGAGAAGTTTATTGCTTGCAGCCTTTGTGAGCCGGTCGCTTGCACTGTTCGTCGTGGAGGCAGTTGTAGAGGGAATTGCGGCGTGCTTTACCTCCGGGACGGGAAGCGCGTATTTGTACGCTCTGTATGGAGAAAACGGATATCTTGCAAAAGCGGCACACGCAGGAAATTTCGGAACAGCAGGTTTTATCATCAGTACGGTCGCGTATGCCGGGATTTATAAAATAAGCGGTATGGAAGGTTTGCTGATTATAACTGTAGTCATGGATATTATAGCGGTTGTGTGCTCGTTCTACCTGAGAAGTGAAAGCAGTAAATCCATGATTGCAGATAGAAAAGAAATGCAGCTCCAGGCAGACACCAGACAGCAGGGGAATAGCGGTGATACTATGCAGAAAAAGGATTCGATACGGCAGATTTTAGCGGTATTTAAAAACAAAAAAGCATTCTTATTTGTGATTTCGCTGGCGATTTTCAGTATCGCGTGGCTTCTGATCAACTTTTTTTACGTGGAAAAACTTGAAAACTGCGGGTTGCCGGTAGAATGGATGTCATTGATCATTTTGATCTATTCAGCCGTGCAGATGCTGGCAGAACCCATTTTAGAAAAATTGTCTGACGGAAAAAACGGAAAGTCCGGCAGGAAAAAACTGCCCGCAGTTACAGCCGTTACAGCAGGGGTGGCTTTTCTTCTTTTTGGCGTGATAAAATTCAGGGTAGCCGTGTTGCTTCTAATGCTGATATTGCCGTTGCTTTTAAATCTCCCGGAATATCTGCTGATGGATCTGGAAAATCAGTTTGTGGACGAGACAGAGTGTGGCAGCCAGCGCGCGGCAACACTGTCTGTGCTTAATATGGGCGTGAATCTGGTGGAGATTCTGACGCTGTCAGCATCAGCATTTTTGACAAAAATCGGAATCCAGTGGTGCTTTGTGTTTGTGGGAGGCTTTCTGATGGCGATAGCGCTTCTATTTGCCAGAATACAAAAATAGAAGGAGCGAAAACCGCTTCCTCCTATCAAAATGATCCGTAATTTTACCACAGACCTAATACGTGTTGCATCAGCAAACTCATACAGGTAATACCGATCCAACAGCTGAATCCAAGAAGCAAAGGCTTGGCTCCTGTTTTCACTAATTTCACAATATTGGTATTCAGGCCAATTGCACTCATGGCAAGAACGATGAAAAACTTGCTCAAAGTTTTTAGCGGATTGAAAACAGCTGCAGGAACACCGAAGTTCACTGCTATTGTTGTAATAATGGATGCAATGATAAAATAGAGAATGAACATTGGAAAAATCTTTTTAAAATCCACTTTATTATGATCCGTTTGTTCCTTTCTGGTTCGAAGAAAAGCAAGGACAAGCGTGATTGGAATAATTGCCAGTGTTCTTGTAAGTTTTACGGTGACAGCTTTATCCAAAGTCGCCGAACCAAGGTTGTACATGGAATCCCAGGTGGAGGCAGCAGCGGTAACGGAAGAGGTGTCATTCACAGCAGTTCCGGCAAAAATGCCGAAAGCTTCTCCGCTTGTCTGGGAAAAACCGAGAACGGTGCCAAGCATAGGAAAAAATAAAGCGGCAAGCATATTGAAAAAGAAAATGACAGAAATTGATTGTGCAACTTCCTCATCATCAGCGTCAATGACAGGAGCAGTAGCTGCAATTGCGGAGCCTCCGCAGATCGAGGAACCTACACCGATGAGTGTGGAGATTTTTCCGGGAACATGAAGGATTTTATGTAATACCCAGGCAACAACAAGGGATGTTGTGATCGTTGCAAGAATGATTGGAAGCGATTGTTTTCCTGTCTGCAGGATGACAGAGAGATTCATTCCAAAACCAAGTAAAATAACAGCATATTGCAGGATCTTTTTGGACACAAATGTGATGCCGCTCTGTAGAGCAGATTTATCGCTGACCAATAATGTAATGACCATTCCTAGGAGGATCGCAAAGACAGGACCACCTACAATTGGGAAAATTTTTCCTAAAATCCAGCTTGGAATCGCAATCATCAGGCATAACAGCACACCTTTCCAGTTTTTTTTAATAAAATTCATATTCATAACCTCACTAAAAATATTTTGATTCTTACGGGTTCCTATGATAGCATAAACACATAGAGATGAAAAGTAACAAGCCAAAATAAAAGGAGCAGTCATGCAGACAAAAGGAAAGAAAAAAATCATAGATAATGCGGGAGCATTGCAGAAAAAATACGCATGGAAATCAGAGAAAATGCAGGATACAAAGAAAGCGCCGCAGGATACAAAGAAACAGGCAGCAGCCTGTCCGTATGCAAAAAAATGTGGCGGCTGTGATTATCAGGGAATGTCCTATGAACAACAGCTGCAGGAAAAACAGACCTATGTGCGCAAAAACATTGGGGATTACTGTAAAGTCCTGCCGATCATCGGAATGGAAAATCCGTATCATTACAGAAATAAAGTACACGCAGTGTTTGATGTGGAGCGCAGGGGAAAACATGCAAACGGCGGCAGACGTACCGCAGGCAACGGACATGCGAAGGCAGCACCGGGCGGCGTGATCTCTGGTGTATACAAGGCCGGAACCCATGAAGTCATCAATATTGATTCCTGTGAAATCGAGGATGAGTTATCGAGTGCGATCATCCGCGATATCAGAGGACTTCTTCATTCATTTAAAATAAAAACATATGATGAGGACACCGGATACGGTCTGCTTCGGCACGTTCTCGTGCGCCGCGGTTTTCACAGCGGCGAGGTGATGGTAGTGTTGGTGCTCGGTTCCCCGATTCTTCCATCCAAAAACAATTTTGTAAAAGCACTGCGGAAACTTCATCCAGAAATAACTACAGTTGTGGTTAACGTAAATGATAAACAGACCAGCATGGTTCTCGGAGAAAAAGAAACCGTCATTTATGGAAAAGGCTATATTGAGGACACGCTCTGCGGCTGTACCTTCCGTATTTCGCCAAAATCATTTTATCAGGTGAATCCGGTGCAGACAGAGATACTTTATAACAAGGCGATTGCGTATGCGGGGCTGACCGGAAAAGAGAAAGTGATCGATGCATATTGTGGAACCGGAACGATCGGACTGATTGCTGCGTCCCAGGCAAAAGAAGTGATTGGCGTGGAGTTAAACCGTGATGCTGTGAGGGATGCAATCATCAACGCAAAACGGAACCACATCCAAAATGAACAGTTTTACAATGCAGATGCCGGAAAATTTATGGTGGAGCTGGCAGAGCAGAACGAAAAAGTGGATGTTGTTTTCATGGATCCACCGAGATCAGGAAGCGATGAGGCATTTTTATCCTCAGTTGTAAAACTTGCACCGAAAAAAGTGGTCTACGTGTCCTGCAACCCGGAGACACTTGCGAGGGATTTAAAATATCTCACAAGACATGGATATCAGGCTGTCGAGTGCCAGCCTTGCGACATGTTTCCGTTCACGAAACATGTTGAGTGCGTGATAATGATGCAGTATTGTGGAAAAGAGAAGAAATAGTAGG
>ERZ1026947.1046-NODE-1046-length-12123-cov-6.271130_pt1 | contig 12123 bp, 8 predicted proteins | sample MGYA00519568_ERZ1026947 | MGnify/ENA primary metagenome ERZ1026947 (study PRJEB26926, sample SAMN06164744) | human gut metagenome | biome: ENVO:00009003; feature: ENVO:2100002; material: ENVO:00002003 | host: Homo sapiens | place: USA | collected 2012 ...
TCTACACTCGACTAGTCGTCGGCAGCGTCAGATGTGTATAAGAGACAGGTATTAAGATCGCACAGCTTGACACTTCAGATGATCTGGATGTTGGAGAGCAGGTAGTTGCAATTGGTAATGCGCTTGGTTACGGACAGTCTGTAACTTCCGGCTGGATCAGCGCATTGAACAGAACCATTTCTACAGATGATACGACCGGATCCGGACTTATTCAGACAGATGCGGCAATCAACCCGGGTAACAGTGGTGGTGCGCTTCTCAACATGAAGGGTGAGGTTATCGGAATCAATTCAGCCAAGTTTGCAAGTAATGCAGTAGAAGGAATGGGATATGCTATTCCGATTTCCAAAGCACAGCCGATCCTGGAGGAACTGATGAGCCGTCAGACAAGAGACAAGGTAGACAGCTCGGAAGCGTCTTATCTGGGAATTACACCAGTAGATCTTTCTTCTGAGACAATGGAGATGTTTGACATGCCTGTAGGTGTTTTTGTAAGCGAAGTAAGCGAAGGTGAAGCTGCTGCGAACGCAGGGATCCAGAAGGGTGACATCATCACGGGATTTGACGGACAGGCAGTTACTGGCAGGGATGATCTTGAGAGCAAGATGGTCTATTATGCAGCCGGTGAGACGGTTGATGTGACGATTTCAAGGGCAGAGGATGGACAGTACGAGGAACAGACTGTGCAGGTAACTCTGGGGAAACGCCCGAAGTCAGGATATGGAGACTGAAGCGTGGTTATAGGATAAGTATTTTATAAAAACTTTAGTTTACAGTTTGGATGGTTATGATATAATGAACGCATAGGCTCTGGACCAGGATCAGGTTCGGGGGCCTGTGCGTTCTGTATTTTACAGAACCAAAACCGAAAGGAGCAAATTATGTCAGATAAATACAACGATGATATCATAGAGGAAGAGATTCAAAATGAGGATGACGACAACAAGTATGAATCGGAGAAATTCTGTACCCTCTGCCGCAGATCAGAGAAGCAGGCGGGTAAGATGATCGATCTTCCAAATAACATACATATCTGTTCGGACTGCATGCAGAAGAGTTTTGACAGCATGAACCAGCAGATGAGCAGCAGCAATTTTAATTATAATGATTTTTTTAACATGCCGAATATCAGCATGATTGATTTAAGCAGTTTACAGAACCCGACACAGCATCAGAAGGTCAAACCTAAGAAAAAAGAAAAGAAAGCTGAGCCGGTTCTGGATCTTAAGAAGATCCCTGCACCGCACAAGATCAAAGCAACACTGGATGAGTACGTGATCGGACAGGAGCATGCCAAGAAGGTTATGTCTGTGGCGGTCTACAATCACTACAAGAGAGTTGCAACAGATACGATGGACGATATCGCTATCGAGAAATCCAACATGCTTATGATCGGACCGACAGGATGTGGCAAGACCTATCTTGTCAAGACACTGGCGAAGCTTCTGGATGTGCCGCTCGCGATCGCGGATGCGACTTCTCTGACTGAGGCAGGCTATATTGGGGATGACATTGAGAGCGTTGTTTCCAAGCTTCTGGCAGCAGCAGACAACGATGTGGAGAAGGCGGAACACGGTATTATCTTTATCGATGAGATCGATAAGATCGCCAAGAAGAAAAACACCAATCAGAGAGATGTAAGTGGAGAAGCTGTACAGCAGGGAATGCTGAAACTTCTGGAGGGAGCTGATGTAGAGGTTCCGATCGGAGCAAACAGCAAGAATGCAATGGTTCCGCTGACTACAGTAAATACCAGAAATATCCTGTTTATCTGTGGCGGTGCATTCCCGGATATTGAAGACATCATTAAGGAGAGACTGAACAAGCAGGCATCCATTGGATTTTATGCGGACCTGAAGGACAAATACGACAATGATCCACATCTTCTGGAGAAAGTGACCGTAGAGGATCTTCGAAACTTCGGAATGATTCCGGAATTCCTTGGCCGTCTGCCGATCATCTTTACGCTGAACGGACTGGATGAGGATATGATGGTCAAGATCCTTTCTGAGCCACGTAACGCAATTCTCAAGCAGTATCAGAAGCTTCTGGCACTGGATGAGGTGAAACTGGAATTTGACGACGGTGCACTTCATGCGATCGCAGCCAAAGCCATGGAGAAGGATACAGGAGCCAGAGCACTTCGTGCAATTCTGGAGGAATATATGCTGGACATCATGTATGAGATCCCGAAGGATGACAGCATTGGTGAAGTTATCATTACGAAGGAATATATTGAAGGAACCGGAGGACCACAGATCCTGCTCCGCGGGCAGGAAGTTCCACTTCTTACAGAGAATAACTAGGATTTCATAAGAAAGAGAGGAATTTTATTATGGCAAAGGATTTTTTTGGCACCTTAGGAGAAACACTCACAAAGACAGCACGAGAACTGAGCGGCCGTGCAGAGGAAGTCTATGAGACACAGCGCCTCAGAAACAAGATCTCCGGTGAAGAAAGACAGATCAACAAGGCGATGGCAGATCTCGGCAAGATCATCTACAAACGCTACAGAGATGGCGTTCCGGTAGACGAAGAGGAGAAGGCAATCTGTGAACAGATCGATGACAGAATGGCCCAGGTAGACAAATACAAAGAAGAGATGGACGGTGTCAAAGGAAACAGATTCTGTCCATCCTGCGGTAATCCGATTGGCAGAAATGATGCGTTCTGTTCCAGATGCGGGGCAGCCTGCCCGATTCCGGAACCGGAGGAAGAAGCCGGTGATACTGTGGACGGAACAGCCGAGGAGATTTATGAGACCGAGGAAACTTCCGAAGAAGTTGATGTGACAGACGGCACAGAGGAGACAGGGAGTAAAGTCAGCCTCTCCAAAGAAGAGACTGTACAGGGAGAAGTATCAGAGTCAGAGGCGAACGAAGTTCCAGAGAAAGAAGACAGTGTACAGGAAGAAAAAACTGAATAACGAAATCAGATAACAGGAGTGGCGGTTATGAAAGAGAAAGAAAAACGGACGGCAGGATCAGGCGGCAGGCTGGCAAGGTGTCTGCTGCTTACAGTATTGTTTATGATTTTGTCTGCGGGTCTTGTGGCAGTCCCGACATCAGAAACACAGGCCGCATCAACGACAAAAAAGACGGTAAAGATCAAACTGGTGGGTTCCAGTGGGAGATATATCCTTGATACAGGCTATAACTGGTGGCTCAGGGACAAGAATGGCAGAAGTGTCGGCGGTTTCAACTACGTCAAAGTACCAGCAGGGAACCGATTAAAGAGTGGATACTATATGTTTGACAACAGAGGACGTCTCTGTACAGGCAAACATTTCCACAAGGTAAACACGACACTTGGCAGAAAGCAGTTTAAGGGAACCTATTATTTTGGCGGACAGAACGGAAGTCTCTACCGGAAGAAAGGCTGGATCACTGTCGGAGGGAAGAAGTATCTACTCACACCTTATGGCAAGCGTTATGAGAACTGCTGGAGATACGGCTATTATCTTCAGTCAGACGGAACTATTGCCAGAAGTAAGAAAGTACCGCACGGAAGTTACGTGGACTTTGAGGGGCATAAATGCTCCAGAGAGGATATGAAACTGAACAGTCTCAAGAAGAAACTGAGTCAGATGCTGAACAGCTACGGCGGTTCCTGGTCCGTTTATGTCAAAGACCTTAAGAATGGCGGCGTGATCAATCTGAATGACCAGCAAATGTATCCGGCGAGTACGATCAAGGCATTTGTCATGGCATCGACGTTCGACCAGATCAAGCGGGGAAATTTAAGCTATAATGCAACTGTAAAAAGCCTTCTGACAGATATGATCACAGTAAGTGATAATGAGGCATGCAATCAGCTGATCCGATACAACAGCAAATCCAGAAGTTTCCTCGATGGTGCAAGGACGATTAACCGCTATCTGAGTGCCAAAGGCTACACTGAGACAGGCTGTCATCACAGCCTTCATCCGGCCGCTTCTTCTTATGTCGGTGATGGCAGCAGCAATGTATCTTCTGCAAAGGACTGCGGAGTTCTTCTGGAGCGTATTTATAATGGAACCTGTGTGTCATCCAGCTATTCCAGAGCAATGCTGAACCTTCTTCTGAGACAGACAAGAAGATGGAAGATCCCGTCAGGGCTTCCATCGGGAGTCAAAGTTGCAAACAAGACAGGAGAAACTTCAAGTGTTGACCATGACATGGCAATTGTTTTTGGAAAAAAGACAGATTATGTGATCTGTGTATTTTCAAGAACCGGAAGTGAAGGCTATGCGATCCCGCGCATCAAAAGTATTTCGGGAACAGTATACAATTATCTGAACAAATAAAGTTGACAGGAAATGACAGAATGAATTTAAAACAGAAATGCAAAGAAATATCCATGGCACTGGCTGCAAATCTTCTGGTGCTGTTTGTGATGGTGCTGGTAATGCGCCCATCGTTTGAGACAAATGATGATATTGTTTTTGCAGAACTTGGAAGCGGACTGAGAGGAGTGAAGGATGCACACCTGGTATTTCAGAATTACGGGCTGGGTGTGATCTACCGGTTTCTGTACGCAGTGACAGGCAGACTGCCGTGGTACACGATTTTTCAGTATGTGATTCTTCTGGTGGCATTTACTGCAGTGACTTATGTATTAATAAACAGGCTGGAAGGAATTTCCGGCCTGTGTCTTTCTCTGATCCTTGTATGTGGATTTGGTTATGAAGGATACATTCATCTGCAGTTTACCAAGACAGCAGGAATTGCAGCGGCGGCATCCGTTTTTTTACTGCTTTATGTGCTGGAGAAGGAGAGATGGTCCTGGGCTGAGGCTGTCTTTGGTATCTGCCTCGGAATTATGGCTTATATGTACCGGGAGGACCAGTTCTGGGCAAGCTGCGGTCTGATGGCAGGAGCAGGACTTCTTTTCTTATTTGATCTCAGGAAATATAAGGGCAGGAAACTTCGCAGACTGGGACTGTGTGTTTTGACATTTGGAGTCCTTCTGGCGTGTGTGTTTGGCGTGGACAGATGGGATGCTTCAAATTACCAGAGTGCGGAGTGGAAAGAATACCAGGAGTTCAACCAGTTTCGTTCCAGGCTTCTGGACTATGGATTTCCGGATTATGATAGCAATCAGGAAATTTATGAAGAACTCGGGATCAGCAGGGATGCCTATGAACTGTACCGAAGCTGGAATTTCAATGACACAGAGAAATTTAATACAGATGTCATGAAGAAACTGGTGGATCTGAAACAGAAGCGTCCGCTGACAGGAAAGACTGTGACGGCATTTCTGAAGCGGTATCCTTCTGATCTTCTCAAAATGCCGATGTTTTATGTTTTTGCTGTTTTTGTGCTGGTCTGGCTGATCTGGGGACGGAAAGATATCTTTTCCGTACTTTCTGTGCTGGCAGAGTGGATGATGCTCATGGCGGTATATTTTTACCTGTATTATCAGGGGCGGTATATGGTGAACCGTGTCGATGTCGGTCTGTGGTTCAGCGCATGTCTCGTGATGCTGTGGATCATTTCAGCAGGAAAACTCAGGCATATGGATGCGAAGATATCTGTGGTATTGTGCATAGTATGTGTGGCAGCAGGGCAGTTTTTGATGTACAGAGACTGGAGGATCATGACTTCGACTATCCCGGAGGCAAGAGTGAGCCAGAGGGCAGTTCTGGAAACGCTCGGAACAGATAAGGAGCATACGTATCTGGCAAAGAGTGGAATGCTTTCTGAGATCGTATGTTATGGTCCGTTTGACCGGATGCCGGAGAATCTTATGGACAATGTGTACTGGTTTGGCGGATGGGAATGCCGGACACCTGGATATACGCAGAAGATGGAGGCGCATGGGATCACAAATCCTTACAGAGATGTGATCAACAATGACAGCATTTATCTGGTGGATGATAATATTGACCTGACACTGAAGTATATCCGTCAGTATTATGACAGCAGTGCACAGGCAGTGTTTATAAAGACAATCGGAAATGTGGATGTTTATCAGATCAGAAGTAAATAATAAGAGAGTCACCGATACTTCTCTGACTGCAATGTAATAAAAATCCCGCAGAATCTTTGAGATGAGATGCTGCGGGATATTATTTACCATATTAAGACAAAAAAAGAATGCAGGAGATGGGACTTGAACCCACACGATCTTGCGACCACAGGCACCTGAAGCCTGCGCGTCTGCCAATTCCGCCACTTCTGCATTTGATATAATCAGTCGAACTCGCCGACTGCCTGATTATAATAACCTATGAGGGATGAAATGTCAAGAGTAAAATCAAAAATAGTTTTAATTTTTTGGTTTGTCTTTTCAACTGCAACAATTTACCAAAGAAAAGTTTTTGAGTACAACTGAATTATTTTTAGTGTCGGAATCTGTTGAAAAAACAAAACTCTTATGATACAATCTTGAAGATTTAGATAAAAAGCAGAAAGGGAGATTATATGAAAGCATTTCTGATATTAGAAGACGGCCATGTGTTTAAAGGAACCAGTATCGGTTCAACAAGAGAAGTCATCAGTGAGATTGTTTTTAATACTTCCATGACAGGATATCTCGAAGTAATGACTGACCCATCGTATGCAGGACAGGCGGTCTGCATGACTTATCCTCTGATTGGCAATTATGGTATCTGTTATGAGGACCAGGAGTCCAGGAAGCCCTGGATCGATGGTTTTATTGTTCGTGAATTATCCCGTATCCCAAGCAACTTCAGAAGCGTGGATACGATCCAGCATTTTCTTGAAAAACATGATATACCGGGTATCGCAGGTATTGACACCCGTGCTCTTACCAAAATTCTTCGTGAAAAAGGTACCATGAATGGTATGATCACAGTCAACGAAAACTACAACTTAGATGAAATAATCCCCCGCTTAAAAGCATATACAACTGGAAAAGTAGTCGAGAAAGTTACCTGCCGTGAGAAGGACGTTCTCAAGGGCAATGGACCCAAAGTAGCTCTCATGGACTTCGGCGCGAAGCGCAATATCGCCCGTTCCCTGAATGAGAGAGGCTGCCAGGTAACCATCTATCCGGCACTTACACCGGCAGAAGAGATCCTTGCGGACAACCCGGACGGAATCATGCTCAGCAATGGTCCTGGAGACCCGAAGGAGTGTACTACTATAATAGAAGAAATCCGTAAGCTGTATGAATCTGATGTGCCGATCTTTGCGATCTGCCTCGGACATCAGCTGATGGCACTTGCAACAGGCGGAGATACACACAAGATGAAATATGGACACAGAGGCGGCAATCATCCGGTCAAGGATCTTGCGACAGGACGTGTTTACATTTCCTCACAGAACCATGGATATGTTGTTGACTCAGATATCCTGGAGCAGAAGGGAATCGCGAAACCTGCTTTTGTCAATGTAAACGACGGTACCAACGAAGGTATGGCTTACATCGGCAAAAACATCTTTACCGTACAGTTTCATCCGGAAGCCTGCCCTGGACCGCAGGATTCCAGCTACCTGTTTGACAGATTTATGGAAATGATGGGAGGAACAGATCATGCCGAGAAATAAAGATATCCACAAAGTTCTTGTAATTGGCTCCGGTCCGATTATCATCGGTCAGGCAGCAGAATTCGACTATGCAGGTACACAGGCATGCCGCTCTCTCAAGGAAGAAGGCATGGAAGTAGTTCTTCTGAACTCCAACCCTGCAACCATTATGACAGACAAAGATATCGCGGACAAAGTTTACATCGAGCCGCTTACTGTAGAAGTTGTAGAACAGCTCATCCTCAAGGAGAAACCGGACAGCGTTCTTCCGACTCTTGGAGGACAGGCCGGTCTGAACCTTGCAATGGAACTTGAAGAAAAGGGGTTCCTCAAGGAACACAATGTGCGCCTGATCGGTACCACTGCAGAGACCATCAAGAAGGCAGAGGACCGTCAGGAATTCAAGGACACCATGGAAAAGATTGGCGAGCCGGTCGCAGCTTCCAAGGTCGTAACAACCGTAGAAGATGGTGTCGCATTTACCAGAACCATCGGTTATCCGGTCGTTCTCCGTCCTGCTTACACCCTTGGCGGAAGCGGCGGCGGTATTGCCAACAACGAATATGAACTGAGAGAGATCCTCGAGAACGGACTCAGACTTTCCCGTGTAGGAGAAGTTCTGGTAGAACGCTGCATCGCAGGATGGAAAGAAATTGAATACGAAGTAATGCGTGACAGTGCAGGAAACTGCATCACAGTCTGCAACATGGAAAACATCGATCCGGTTGGTGTCCATACCGGTGACTCCATCGTAGTCGCACCGTCCCAGACACTTGGAGACAAGGAATATCAGATGCTCCGTACTTCCGCTCTGAACATCATCACAGAGCTTGGTATCACAGGTGGATGTAACGTACAGTACGCCCTTCATCCGGAGAGCTTCGAGTACTGTGTTATCGAGGTAAACCCTCGTGTAAGCCGTTCTTCCGCACTGGCAAGTAAGGCAACCGGTTACCCGATCGCCAAAGTTGCAGCAAAGATCGCTCTTGGATATACCCTCGATGAGATCCCGAATGCGATCACAGGCAAGACATACGCAAGTTTCGAGCCGATGCTTGACTACTGTGTAGTCAAGATCCCGAGACTTCCATTTGATAAATTCATCACAGCTAAGAGAACACTGACTACTCAGATGAAAGCTACCGGTGAGGTTATGAGTATCTGCCATAACTTTGAGGGTGCACTCATGAAAGCTATCCGTTCTCTGGAGCAGCACGTGGACAGCCTGATGTCCTACGATTTTACAGGACTTGATGAAGACGAGCTGATCGACGAGCTGGCAGTTGTAGATGACCGCCGTATCTGGAAGATCGCAGAAGCGATCCGCAGAGATATTTCCAAGGAATACATCCACAGGATCACCAAGATCGACAGATGGTTCATCGACAAGATCGCGATCCTGGTAGAGATGGAACAGGCACTCAGGACCCAGCCGCTGACAGAAGAACTTCTTCTTGAGGCGAAACGCATGGAATTCCCGGACTACGTGATCGCAGACCTCTGCGGAAGAACAGAGGCAGACATCAAGGCTCTCCGTCAGGGCTACAAGATCACAGCCGCATACAAGATGGTAGATACCTGTGCTGCTGAGTTTGCAGCCGCAACACCATATTACTACTCTGTATATGGCGGACCGGACACAGAAAACGAAGCCGTAGCTACCCATGATAAGAAAAAAGTCCTCGTCCTTGGTTCCGGACCGATCCGTATCGGACAAGGTATCGAGTTCGATTTCTGCTCCGTACATTGTACCTGGGCATTCAAAAAAGAGGGCTACGAGACGATCATCGTAAACAACAACCCGGAAACAGTCAGCACCGACTTCGATATCGCAGACAAACTGTACTTCGAGCCGCTGACACCGGAAGATGTGGAAAACATCGTAAATATCGAGAAACCGGACGGAGCAGTTGTTCAGTTCGGTGGACAGACCGCGATCAAACTTACCGAAGCACTGATGAAAATGGGAGTCAAGATCCTCGGAACATCAGCAGAGGATGTTGACGCGGCAGAGGACCGTGAGCTCTTCGATGAGATCCTGGAGAAATGCCAGATCCCGAGACCGAAGGGACATACCGTATTTACCGCCGAAGAAGCCAAAAAAGCAGCCAACGAACTTGGCTATCCGGTACTTGTTCGTCCTTCCTATGTACTTGGTGGACAGGGCATGCGTATCGCAGTCAGTGATGAGGATGTAGAGGAATACATCGGAATCATCAACCAGATCGCACAGGAACACCCGATCCTGGTAGATAAGTACCTGATGGGTAAGGAGATTGAAGTTGATGCGGTATGCGATGGCGAGGATATCCTGATCCCTGGAATCATGGAGCACATCGAACGTGCAGGTATCCATTCCGGTGACAGTATCTCCGTATATCCGGCACAGACTATCAGCCAGAATGCAAAGAATACGATCGCAGAGTACACACGCCGTCTGGCACAGGCACTCCATGTAATCGGAATGATCAACATCCAGTTCATCGTCTGCGGCGAAGAAGTATATGTTATCGAAGTAAACCCACGTTCCAGCCGTACCGTACCTTACATCAGCAAGGTGACAGGAATCCCGATCGTGCCGCTGGCAACCAAGGTCATCCTCGGATACAAACTCAAAGATATGGGCTACGAACCGGGACTTCAGCCGGAGGCAAAACATATCGCGATTAAGATGCCGGTATTCTCCTTCGAGAAGATCCGCGGCGCAGATATCAGCCTTGGACCGGAAATGAAATCCACAGGTGAGTGCCTTGGTATTGCAGAGAACTTCAATGAAGCCCTCTACAAAGCCTTTATCGGAGCAGGAATCAAACTTCCGAAATACAAGAACATGATCATCACCGTCAAGGACGAAGACCATGAAGAAGTTGTTCCGATCGCAAGACGTTTCGAGGCTCTTGGATACCGCATTTACGCAACAAGAGGAACCGCCAAAGTCCTCAAAGAAAACGGAATCAAAGCGATCCGTACCAACAAACTGGAACAGCCTGCACCGAACCTTATGGACCTTATCCTCGGACATAAGATCGACGTTGTCATCGACACACCGCCGCAGGGTGTAGAACACCAGAAGGATGGTTTCGTGATCCGTCGAAACGCGATCGAGACAGGTGTCAATGTCCTTACCAGTCTGGATACAGCAGAAGCACTTGTAACCAGCCTTGAGAACACAGACCTTCATAACCTGACACTGATCGACATTGCAACGATCGCAAGCAGATAAATCAGATAAGACATAATAATTTACTGACCGGAGAGACAGACGATGTTTCTCCGGTCTTGTGTATTACAGGAAATCTAAACAAAAGTTAAACTTTGAACGAAAATGCATCGAAAGGTTTACGAACCACGGAAACTGTAATATACTGTATAAGTTCAGAGAAAAGTTCTGGATCAAAAATAAAAACAGAGAGGAAAAGAAACATGAGTGTTTTGGAGTTTATAAAAGTTGTGATCCTCGGCATCGTAGAGGGAATCACAGAATGGCTTCCGATCAGCAGTACCGGTCATATGATCCTGGTAGATGAATTTATCAAGATGGATATGGCCACAGAGTTCAAGGATTTTTTCCTGGTTGTCATTCAGTTGGGTGCGATCCTTGCGGTCGTAGTCCTGTACTGGGGGAAATTGTGGCCGTTCTACATAAGGCAGATCCCGAAGAAAAAGAAAGCGCAGCTTGCCCGCAAGAATCCGGTTTCCCGTATCGCGCTGACTTTTGTTGAGAAATTCTGTGATAAGGACAAATGGATCCTCTGGTTTAAGATCGTGGTAGCCTGCATCCCGACGATCGTGATCGCCCTTCCGTTCAATGATTTTATCGAAGAGAAATTCAACAACTATGTAGTCGTTGCGATCGCCCTGATCGTTTACGGTGTGATCTTTATCCTTGTTGAAAACTACAATAAGAGAAGAAAACCGACCTGTACTTCCCTTGAAGACTTAAGTTTTGCTACAGCGTTCAAGATTGGCATCTTTCAGGTACTGTCTGTAGTGCCGGGAACATCCCGTTCCGGTTCTACAATCATCGGTGGAATCCTTGTAGGAACCTCAAGAACAGTAGCAGCAGAATTTACCTTCTTCCTGGCGATCCCGGTTATGTTCGGAGCCAGCCTTCTGAAACTGGTAAAATTCGGCTTTGCCTTTACACCGGCTGAGATCCTGACACTGGTAACAGGCGTTGTGGTAGCTTTCTTTGTTTCTGTTATCGCGATCAAGTTCCTGATGGGTTACATCAAAAAGCACGATTTCAAGGCTTTTGGATGGTATCGAATCGTTCTCGGTATCCTTGTACTCGGATATTTTATCGGCAGAAATTTCCTTGGATAATTGCTTAATTTGACATTTAAGTAAATCCGTGGGATAATGAACGCGAAAAACAAGAGAGTTTTGACTGTAATTCGTTGCAGTTCAGAAAGGATGGTTGAAAACATGCATAAATCTAAATATATCGCTATGGTCGCAGCGGCGGCTATGGCATTGACACTGGCCGGATGCGGAGGCAAGGGTGGAGAACTCATTGAAGTAACACCGACTCCGATGGCGACACCGACACCTACCGTTGTTCCGGCAACCGTAACACCACTTCCGACTTCCACACCGGCACCTGTCTCTTATACACATCTCCGAGCCCACGAGACTAAGGCGAATCTCG
>ERZ1026947.1048-NODE-1048-length-12079-cov-5.744345_pt1 | contig 12079 bp, 14 predicted proteins | sample MGYA00519568_ERZ1026947 | MGnify/ENA primary metagenome ERZ1026947 (study PRJEB26926, sample SAMN06164744) | human gut metagenome | biome: ENVO:00009003; feature: ENVO:2100002; material: ENVO:00002003 | host: Homo sapiens | place: USA | collected 2012 ...
CTCGACTAGTCGTCGGCAGCGTCAGATGTGTATAAGAGACAGCTTTTCCTGATAATTATGATTATTTCTATACCTGCGGTCCGATGCCTATGTTTAAGGCAATTGAGAACAATGTCAAAACATCAGGTCAGTATTCCTTTGAGGAAAGAATGGGCTGCGGCTTCGGTGCTTGTATGGGCTGCTCCTGCAAAACAAAGTATGGTAACAAGCGAATCTGCAAGGATGGTCCTGTGCTTGAAAGGGAGGAGATTATATGGTAGATTTGTCTGTAAATCTTGCAGGTATGTATATGGATAATCCTGTTGTTCCTGCATCAGGTACATTCGGCTTCGGCAATGAATTCAAGGATTTTTATGATATCAATATACTCGGCTCCTTCTCCTTTAAGGGCACAACAAAGGATGCACGTTTCGGCAATCCTACGCCGAGAATTGCGGAATGTAAAAACGGTATGATTAACGCAGTGGGTCTGCAGAATCCGGGCGTTCACCACGTTATTGAACACGAGTTGCCGCAAATGAAAAACTATTTCCATAAGCCTGTTATTGCCAATGTTTCAGGCTTTTCAGTTGAGGATTATGCCTATACCTGTGCACTCCTTAATAAGGAAGAGCAGGTCGGTATTTTGGAGGTTAATGTTTCCTGTCCCAATGTACACGGCGGCGGAATGAGCTTTGGAACAGACCCTGCCTGTGCGGCTGAGGTCACAAGGGCAGTAAAGGCTGTAACCACAAAGCCTGTATTCATTAAGCTTTCGCCGAATGTTACGGATATCGTAGCAATCGCAAAGGCTTGTGAAGAGGCAGGCGCAGACGGTATATGCCTTATAAATACAATGCTCGGTATGCGTATTGACCTTAAAAGACGTCAGCCTGTGATTGCAAATAAGATGGGCGGCTTCAGCGGCGACGCAATTTTCCCTGTAGCTGTCAGAATGGTGTATCAGGTGTCTAAGGCTTGCAATATCCCTGTTATGGGCTGCGGCGGTGTTTCCACTGCTCAGGATGTGATTGAAATGATGATGGCAGGTGCAACTGCTGTTCAGGTGGGTGCAGCAAATCTGGTTGACCCATATGCCTGTAAGAATATAATCGAGTCTCTTCCTGCTGAATGTGAAAAGCTCGGTATAGATAAATTAAGTGATATAATAGGAGTGATTGATTAATGGGTAAGGACGTAATTATTGCCTGTGACTTTTCATCTGCACAGGCTACCTTTGATTTCCTCGACAAGTTTACTGAGGAAAAGCCATTTGTAAAAATCGGTATGGAGCTCTACTATGCAGAGGGTCCGTCAATCGTTAAGGAGATTAAGAAGAGGGGACACAAGATTTTCCTTGACCTCAAGCTCCACGATATTCCAAATACTGTAAAAAAATCAATGGCTGTGCTTTCAAAGCTTGATGTGGATATGACCAATCTGCACGCAGCAGGTACAATTGATATGATGAAGGCTGCACTTGAAGGACTGACACGTGAGGACGGCACAAGACCTCTTCTTATCGCTGTTACTCAGCTTACCTCAACAAGTGAGGAAAGAATGCAGAATGAACTGCTTATTAATGCGTCAATCAACGATACAATTGTTAAGTATGCAAATAATGCAAAGGAAGCAGGGCTTGACGGTGTTGTATGCTCGCCGCTTGAGGCAGGTATGGTTAAGGACAGCTGCGGCAAGGCATTTATGACTGTAACACCAGGTGTGCGTTTTGCAGACGGTGATATTGGTGATCAGGTAAGAGTTACAACGCCTGCAAAGGCTAAGGAAATCGGCTCTGATTATATCGTAGTCGGCAGACCGATTACGGCAGCAGAAGACCCTGTTGCAGCATACAGACGCTGTGTAGCTGAATTTGTAGATGAATAGGATTGTAGGGGAGGGTCTCTGTGCCCTCCTGAAAGTATATATAAATCTTTGTTGACTAAGGAGAGTATGATGGAAGGTTATAAAAGAGAATTTATAGAATTTTTAGAGGGTGCAGGCGTTTTGAAATTCGGTGATTTCACTGCAAAGAGCGGAAGAAAAATCCCTTATTTTATAAATGCCGGCGACATTAAAACAGGTGAGCAGATTCAGAAATTAGGCGAGTTCTATGCCAAAGCTTATTTTGAAAAGGTAGGCAATAAAAAGACTGTGCTTTACGGACCTGCATATAAAGGAATTCCGATTGCGGTTTCAGTTGCCGTAGCTCTTGCAAAGCAGGGACTGGATGTTCCGTTCTTCTTCAACCGTAAGGAAGAAAAGGATCACGGCGAAGGCGGTGTTTTTGTAGGCTATACACCAAAGCAGGGCGAGGAAATCGTTATTGTTGAGGATGTTATCACTGCCGGCACAGCAATCCGAGAAAGTATGTCCATCCTTTCAGGACTTGAGGGCACAAAGGTTGCGGCCGTATTTGTTATGGTTGACCGTAAGGAAAAGGGCAAAACAGAAAAATCTGCAATGGCAGAGGTTGGCGAGGAATACGGTTTCCCTGTATATTCCGTTGTGGATGTTTACGATATTATTGAATATCTTGAAGAGGATGAAAAAAACCGTGAAAATGTTGAACGTATAAAGAAATATCTTGAAATTAACGGTGCAAAGGATGAATCGGAAGGAAACTAAAATGAGACATTTGCTTGATACAACTGATCTTTCTTTGGAAGAAATTGATGATATGATAGCGATTGCTATGGATATTATTGATAATAAGGAAAAATATGCTCATATCTGTGACGGCAAAAAGCTTGCAACACTTTTCTTTGAGCCGTCAACAAGAACACGCCTTTCCTTTGAGGCAGCAATGATGGAGCTTGGCGGCAATGTGCTCGGTTTTTCAGAGGCAGGCTCATCTTCTGCATCAAAGGGTGAAAGTGTTGAGGATACGGTTACAATGGTTTCCTGCTATGCTGATATCATCGCTATGCGCCATCCATTTGAGGGTGCACCGAGAGTTGCCAGCTACCGCAGCGGTGTACCGATTATCAATGCAGGTGACGGCGGTCATTCACATCCTACGCAGACTCTTACAGACCTTTTGACAATCTACCGTGAAAAGGGAACATTTGATAACCTTACTGTCGGTTTGTGCGGTGATCTTAAATTCGGCAGAACCGTGCATTCTCTTATTAAAGCAATGTGCAGATATAAGAATGTTAAGTTTGTCCTGATTTCCCCTAAGGAGCTTTCTGTTCCTGATTACATAAAGAGCGATGTCCTTGATAAAAGCGGCAATGAATATATTGAGGTTGAAACAATGGAGCAGGCTATGGATCAGCTTGATATCCTATATATGACCCGTATTCAGCGTGAGCGATTCTTTTCCGAAGATGAATATTTAAAGCATAAGGATGCCTTTGTGCTTGATCTTGATAAGCTTAAAACTGCCAAATCTGATTTAACGATTATGCACCCTCTGCCAAGAGTCAATGAAATTGCAACAGAGGTTGATGATGATCCAAGAGCAAAATACTTTGTTCAGGCCCTTAACGGTAAATATATTCGTATGGCACTGATTATGACGCTTCTTAAATGGGGAGGTGCTCTTTCATGAACATAGATGCTATTGAAAATGGTTATGTTATTGACCATATCCCGTCAGGCAAGGGTATGAGAGTTTATGAAATTCTGAATTTAAGCTCGCTGACCTGTCAGGTGGCAATTATCACAAATGCAAAGTCAAAAAAAAATGAGGCAAAGGATATTATAAAAATCAACGACCTTATTGACCTTGATCTGGATGTTATAGCTTACGTTGCACCTGAGGCTACGGTTAATGTTATCAGAAACAGTCAGCGCGTTGAAAAGCGTAAGCTGTCAATGCCAAAGGAGCTTAAGGATGTTATTAAATGTCCTAATCCGCGTTGTATATGCAATAATGAGCCTATCAGCCATATCTTTAAACTGACGGATGAGCTGGGTACATACCGCTGTCTTTATTGTGAAACAAAGGCAAAATGAGGTGAAATGGATGTCTGATGAAGATAAAATCAATGGCTTTGATGCTACTGAAATAAAGATTGCAGATGCCTTGAAAGCTTTGATGGAAACCAAATCATTTGAAAAAATTTCAGTTGCGGCAATAACAAATTTCTGCAACATTCATCGACAGACCTTTTATTATCATTTTACCGATAAATATGAACTGCTCGACTGGATATGCAAAACAGAGCTTATTGATCCTTTGACTGAAAATTTTTCTCTGGACAATATGTACGATAAGCTGAATGCAATGTTTGCAACAATGCAGAATAATCAGAACTTTTACAGAAGTGTGCTGAAAATCAATGCCAATGTTATATTCAATTATGTGAGTAAGCTTGCGGTAAACCAGTTTACGCAGACCTTTAATGATATTGAAAGGACATACGGTATTACGCATAAGGATGCAAAGGAAAATGAGCTTCTTGCAGAATTTTTCGGTTATGGTATTTCCGGTGTGGTCCTTGACTGGGCAGCACACGGAATGAAAGAAACTCCCAACGAACTTACAGAAAGAATCAGACATATTGTCGATGCCTGCAAGAGACTTGCCATTTCACGCATAAAATAAATGAACCCCTGCTGATATAAAATCCGCAGGGGTTATATTATGCTGTATATGATTGTCTATTAGCGGTTTGTGTTATATAATGTTTTTAACATATGACATGAAATAAATTACAAGTTTATATGGTTAGAAAATTGAGGTAAAAGTGATAGTCACTTTTACCTCAATCTATTAACAGCTCAAATGCAATGTCTCCGCGAGCATATTCATAATCATTCAGTTTGATTTCCCTGAAACCGAATTTTTTATAAATATGAATTGCAGGCTTCAGTTTACTGTTGGATAAAATGAACAGTCTTTTTGCACCGTGATGTATTGCCCATTGCATAGCTGCCTCAAAAACAGCACTTCCGCAGCCCTTGTGCACTCTGTTTTTATCGGAGCCGAGCTTGCATATTTCCCAAGTATTTGCGTCCATAGGTTTTGCCATACAGGTTGCGAGGGGAATATCATCTTCCACTGCAAAATAAATCATTGCTCCATTGGCTAATTCTTCGTCAATTTTTTCAAAGGTTTCAATATCTTCTTTTTCAAGGTATCCGAAATTGTCAAGAATCCAGTCGGTATTAAACTTTATGAACGAATCCTTGTATCTTGCATTGTACTCAGTGATTTTCATTTTCATTCTCCAATATTTCAATGATTTTTTCTAAATGATAGGAAAGTTGGTCCAAATCCTTATCGGAAAGCTTTATGATATTTTCTTCAATCTGTCGGTTTGATTCCATAATCAGCTTCTTGGCAAGTGCTTCCCCCTCTGCTGTAAGAGAAAGGAATATGATACGTGAATCCTGCTCGGACAATTCTCGTTTAATTAAAAATTTTGATTCAAATTTTTTTAGTATTCTGCTCAGATAGCTTTTATCAATATGAATGTTTTTGACGATATCTCTGGCGCTGATTTCTTTGTTTACATATATTTCATATAGTATCCGTGCTTCTGCTATAGAATACTCTGTGTTCAGATATTTCTGTGTGAGCAGGTGAAAATACGGCAAATAAAATCTGTTGAATTTTCTGATTGCTATTGCGGTTTGTAAGGATTTTTTCATATTATAAATAGTCCTTTCTCTGCGGTGTAAATACGTCAATTACTTCTCCTGCAGTCAGTACCTTGAAGGAATGAGGCTTGCTGCTCGGTATCGCATAGCTGTCGCCGCTGCCGAGTATCCATTTTTCAGTTCCGACTGTTAGTTCATATTCTCCGGATATAACATATCCGCATTGTTCATTCGGATGTGTATGTTCTGATGCAAAATCACCGTTTTTATAATTCATTTTGCACACCATACTCTTTTCTCCGACTGCCAAAGAATCAAGGTGAACACCTTTGAAAATCCTCTTTTTCGCATCTTCTTTTTTTACAACAATCCATGTATTCATAATGTTTTCTCCATGCAAAAGAATATAGTTGACTTTATCAACTATATTCAGTGTATCACACCTGGTTGATTTTGTCAACTAATTTTAAACGAAGTATATAAAAGATTATAAGCGAAAAAACGGACAGTTAAATTGAGGTGTCACAACGAAATAAACCAAAGAACAATATTGTCCTTTGGTTTAAAACTTCGTTATTGTACTTACGTATATTGTCTGCGTTCTTTGTTAATTATCTTTCTGCAAAAGGATTCTGTCGTTGTCGAAATCCTTGTTTTCCTTTTCCTTGTAAAGCTTAAGGAGGTCTGGGACTGACATCTCTTTTCTCGTATCACTGTCAAGGTCAATGATGATTTCACCGTTGTCCATCATAATGGTTCGTGTGCCTGTTACAAGTGCCTGTGACATATTATGGGTAATCATCATTGTGGTGATATTGTTTTCCTTAACAATTTTGTTTGTGATTTCCATTACCTTATCAGCCGTAACAGGGTCAAGTGCTGCCGTATGTTCATCCAGGAGCAACAGCTTCGGTGTTACAATTGTGCACATCAACAGTGTTACAACCTGTCTCTGTCCGCCTGAAAGCAGACCGATTTTTGTTTTCATACGGTCCTCAAGTCCCATATTGAATTTGGAAACCTCTTCACGGAAAAGCTCTCTTTTTTTTCTGCCGACTGCCTGTGAAAAGAAGCCTGAGCCTGCACGTGAGTAGGCGAGTGCCAGGTTTTCCTCAATTGTCATATTTGGTGCAGTGCCCTTCATTGGGTCCTGAAATACTCTGCCGATAAGCTTTGCTCTTCTGTGCTCCGGCATAAAAGAAATATCCTTGCCGTCAAGCATAATTTTTCCGCAGTCCTGTAAATATGTGCCGCATATCATATTGAACAGTGTTGATTTTCCTGCACCGTTTGAGCCGACTATGGTGACAAATTCTCCCTCTTTAAGAGAAAGATTAATGTTGTTCAGTGCAGTGTGCTCATTTACCGTTCCTTTGGCAAAGGTTTTTGAAACATTCATTATTTCAAGCATTTCTCTTTGCCTCCTTTTTTATCTTGCCGTTTTCAATCTGCTTTTTGATTTCAGGTATAATCAGTGTAACAGCAACGATGATTGCACAGGTCAGCTTCATAAGATTTTCACTGTTTTTGCCAAAGAGTGAAACATCAATAACAAAGGCAACAATAACCTTGTAGATTACGGAGCCCACAACGGCACTGATAAAGCCGAGTGCAACGCTCTTTTTACCGAAAATCGCTTCACCGATGATAACGGCGGCTAAGCCGTAAATGAGCGTGCCATTTGCAAAGCTCTGATCGGATAAGCCGAGATAGTGTGAAACAAGTGCACCTGAAAGAGCAATCAGACCATTGGCAAGAGCAAGACCGAATATAAGAGAAAAGTCAACATTGATTGATGATGCCTTAACCATATCCTTGTTATCACCTGTTGCTCTTATGCAAAGACCGAGATGTGTTCTGAAAAATACAATTACAAGTACAGTAATCACAATGCATATAACTGCACCGATAATTAAGCCGGTAATCTTCTTGTTTATTCCGCTGATTCCGACCATACTGAAGAATTTTGTAAATACCGAATTATCATTGAAATTCAGATTTGATGAGCCTCGCACCATAAGGTTTATGGAATAGAGTCCGCTCATCGTTATAATTCCTGCCAGTACAGGGTGAACCTTAAGCTTGGTCTGGAGCAATCCGGTTACAATACCGGCGAGCATACCTGCTATAAATGCTGCAACAAAGCTCATAAGACTAAACCCCTGTGACGCCACAACGGCTGCAACAGCAGAGCCGAAGCCAAAAGAGCCTTCCGTTGTAAGGTCCGGTATGTCAAGTATTCTTAATGATATATATATTCCGAGTGCGAGCAATCCGTAAAGAAAGCCCTCCTCAATAGCTGTAATATAAACCTGCATAAATTTAGATTCCTAGTGATTTGTTTTTTTAGATTTCAGTTCACCAAACTATATTATAGGGGAGGGTCTTGCCCTCCCATTTAAAAAATTATTCGTTTACAACCTGAATTTCGTATCCGATCGCGTCCTTTGTCGGTGTTTCAATACCAAGTGATTTTGCGATACCGCTATTAAAAGTGCAGTAGTCAATGCCTACAACCTCTGACGGAATTTCCGAAATAGCCTTGCCGCTCATATATTCAATGCACTTGTCAGCTGTTTTTGCGCCGATACCCTTATCGTCAATTGCAAGAGTTGCAAGGCAGCCGCTGTTAACAGTTGTTGCGGATGAGCAGTAGGTAGGAATTTTTGCCTCCTCACAAACCTGTGAAAGCGACTGTACACCGTCCTGAACAATAGCATCGTTTGGTACGAAGATTACGTCACATCCCTTTGAAATCAGCGTTTCTGCCGCACTCTTTACATCTGCTGATGTCTCAACAGTAGATGACTCGTATTTAATACCCTTTGAATCAAGATAAGCCTGTGCCGACTCAACAGTGTCAACAGCATTAACCTGTGATGTGGAATAAACAAATCCCCACTTTGTTACATTCGGTGTAATCTTGTAGCCCATTTCAATGATGTCACCAACAGGGATTGCGTTTGATGTACCTGTTGCATTCTTGTCAGGCGTATTCATATCCGTGATTACCTGAGCCTGAACAGGTGCTGATACTGCACAGAAGAAGCAAGGAGTATCAGAACTAAGATTAACAAGTGTTTGTGTGCAGGCAGTACCGATTGTGAAAATCGCATCATAGGAGCCGTCGTCCATTGCGTTGATGATTGTTGAAAGTGCTGACGGATCACCCTGCGCATCCTTGTAATCAAAGGTAGCATTTTCATAGCCGTTTGCTTTCATCTGCTCAATGATGCCGTCTTTCATATCCACGAAAGCACCGTTTGCACCTGTCTGTACAACAATACCGAATTTAGCTGGATTGGCAGTATCAGGTGTTGTTGACTCGTTGTTATCCTTGTTTGCGGAGCAGCCTGCGAAGCAAACGGCAACCATAAGCACTGCAAGTAATACTGCAGCAATTTTTTTCAATGTTTTTTTCATAATGAAACCTCACTTAATTCGTTTTATTATATTCTTCAAGCTCATAAAAAGCTTCTGATACCATTTCTTCGGAAATATGATATGGATTATGCTCAATATCCTTCATACTGCAAACCATAGGTACAAGCTTGTCTAAATCCTGCTCACTCATTTCAATGTCAGCAAGACAGGTAGGCAGACCGACTGATTTATTGAAATCATAAATCTTTTTAAACATTTCCTTGTTGTTGTCAACCAGCAGGAGAATCAGTACGCCGTAGCCCACAACCTCACCGTGAAGATGTCTTTCTTCAATATGCGGATAGGATGTAAGTGCATAAAAAACAGCGTGGGCAAGACCTGTGTTGTAATCAATGATATGCTCTGCCGTCAGAAGTATGGACGCAATTCCGGTTGTCACAACAACGGATAGAATAACCTGCTCCACCTCAAAGCTGTTTATTCCTGCCTTGAAATCATCAAGCGCCTTTCTTCCGTATTTTAACAGGGGATGCAGGCACATCGCACTTGTTGTAACACCAAGCTCATGGTAGTGCACCAGATCTTCACCGCGACTGCTCATTTCTGCTTCAAAATATTTTGCATAGGTGTCACCCATACCTGCCCAAATATATTTTGACGGTGACTGCGCAATTACAGGTGTATAAATAAAGCAGTGTTTTGCAGGAGCCGGGAAAAAGAACGGCTCCTTGAAACTGCCATCATGGTTATACATAATGGAAACTGCAGTAGTTCCTGCACAGTTTGATGCAATTGTCGGAAAAGTGAACACCGTTTTACCAATCACAAAAGCCAGTGCCTTTGCCGTATCAAGAGCCTTTCCGCCGCCGATTGCAAATATCATATCCGCATTCTGCACTGCGGTATTGCTTTTGAGCATTTCAATATTTTCATAGCTTGCCTCACCGCCGTACCAGACAAAATCAAGTATTTCAAGCTCAGTATTCTTTACGCTTTCTTCAAGCAAATCTCTGACCTTGCTGACAGCGGTTTTGCCGCCTATACATACAACCTTTTTACCAAAAGGAGAGCATATTTCGGCAATCTTATTATATACATTATCACCGATGGAATAGCTCGGCAGGCTTATAGAATAATTATCCAAAAAGCAGGACTCCCTATTACTACTTTAATTTGATAAAGTGAATTATAGCATTATATTATTCAAATGTCAAACAAACATTGCACTTGTTTAATTTTTGTATTTGGTATATACTGTTTTTGATTTGGTAGGTGATGATATGGCTATTTCGGTTATGCTTAAACCGGCATCCAGCAATTGCAATCTGAGATGTGAATATTGCTTTTATCATTCTCTTTCCTCTCAGCGAAAGGAATTCACAAAGGGAATGATGAGCATTGATACTGCAAAAAGAGTAATTGACTCCGCTTTTGAATTTGCAAAAGGGACCGATGTGTATTTTACCTTTCAGGGCGGTGAGCCTCTTCTCTGTGATATTTCCTTTTATGAAAATTTTGTTGCTTACATAAAAGAAAAAAATTCAGATAATGCACCAGTGCATCTATGCCTTCAGACAAACGCAACGCTTATCAATGAGGATTATGCTGCGTTTTTCAAAAAAAACAATTTTCTTATCGGTGTATCACTTGACGGAAATGAGGAGCTGAATTTCTATCGTATATATCAGAACGGCGAAAATACCTTTAATGATGTTATGGCAGGGATTTCACTTCTGAAAAAGCATGGTGTTGCTTTCAATGTTCTTTCAGTATTGACAAAGCGTACTGCACAGAATTTCAGAAAAGCGTACAGGTTCTTTAAAGAAAATGATTTAAGGTATCTTCAGTTTATTCCTTGTCTGAGACCTTTGCAGGGCGATTTTGATGAAGAGCTTTATATGGGTAATGATGATTACCGTGAATTCCTTACAAGAGGCTTTAACATTTATTTTAATGATTATATGAGGGGCGAGACCGTTTCCATACGCTCCTTTGATAATTATGTTTCCCTTACAAACGGCAATAATGCAGAGCAGTGTGGTATGAATGGCTGCTGTTCAACACAGTTTGTTGTTGAGGGTGACGGCAGTGTTTATCCCTGTGATTTTTACTGTACGGATAGCTGGTATCTCGGTAATATTAATGAAAGCTCCTTTGACGAGCTTTATCACTGTGAAAAATCAGTTGAATTTCTCAAAGAGTCCTTTAAGCTGGATGATAAGTGTAAGGACTGCAGATATTTCTATATCTGTCGTGGCGGCGGATGCAAGCGTAGTCGGCAGGACACGGATTACTGCGATGCATATAAAAGCTTTTTTGAAAACAGCGAATATAAACTAAAACAGATGAAAGGGTAATCATTTATGAAAAAAGCAATTTCAGTCATTCTCTCTTTAGTATTGATGATGAGCATATTTACAGCCTGCTCAAAAGCAGAGGATAAGAATAAAAATGATACGGAAAATGTGACCATAACGATCGATTCGCATTACAGCAGTATGGATTCAAGTGTTGTAAGGGCATATGAAAAACTTTGCAATGCGGTGATTGCAGGTGAAAAAGAAGTTAAATTCAATGCTGCTCTTTCAGATGATGTGTATCAGCTTTTTTATACCTGCTTTCCGCTGTATGCACTTGTGGACAGTGTTAAAACTTTAGATGATATGTCAGGTGCTTCGATAACCTATAAGAACAGTGACGAGGAACATCAGAAACTTGTATCGGAATTTTGTGCTGAGCTTGAGGAAATAAAGGCTGATTGTGAATACGGCAATGTGAATGCTTCACGTTATGTTTTTAATGTTTATGATTATATAGTAAATAATATAAAAATTGACAATTCTGTTGTAAGTGCTTTCGATACAATGATGCAGGGTAAAGGCTGTCCTGCGGCAATATGCTCCGTGTTTGAATATCTGGTTTTACAGGGTGGGGGAAATGCCAGCCACGTTTCAAGTGCACTTGAAATTGTTTCCTATGCACAATTTATGGGGAAGTGGTATTATTTTAATCCTGCTGTGGATATCAGTGACAACGGGGAAAAGACACTTAAAGGCTTTGCTATGGATAGTAAGAGAGCCGGAGGCATGCTTTTCTTTTATACGGATTCCGTTCTGTCTCTTATACACATCTCCGAGCCCACGAGACTAAGGCGAATCTCGTA
>ERZ1026947.1052-NODE-1052-length-12041-cov-5.056649_pt1 | contig 12041 bp, 9 predicted proteins | sample MGYA00519568_ERZ1026947 | MGnify/ENA primary metagenome ERZ1026947 (study PRJEB26926, sample SAMN06164744) | human gut metagenome | biome: ENVO:00009003; feature: ENVO:2100002; material: ENVO:00002003 | host: Homo sapiens | place: USA | collected 2012 ...
ATGATATACTCAGAATTATGATCTAATAAAAGTACGTGAGGTAATTTTATGAAAAAAATATATCTGGATCAGGCAAGCACTTCTTTTCCAAAGGCTCCTTCTGTGGCTGATGCTGTTTATCAGTATCTCTCCGGCTGTGCGGTCAATGTCGGACGCGGCGGGTATCAGGCTGCCTATTCCGTAGAAGAACAGATCTTTGAAACAAGAGAACAGCTTCGCCGGCTTTTCCATTTCACATCCGGCAGGGGCAAAAATGTGATTTTCACCCAGAACATCACTATGAGCCTTAATATTCTCCTCAAGGGGATCCTGAAACCAGGCGACCATGTGCTGGTCACTTCGATGGAGCACAATGCAGTAATGCGCCCGCTTGTGCAGCTTCAGAGACAGGGAGTGACTTTTGACAGGATTCCGTGCGATCATGAAGGAAATCTGATTCTCTCAGAAGCAGATGCGCTCGTGAAACCAAATACCAGACTTCTCGTCTGTCTCCACGCTTCCAATGTATGCGGAACCATCATGCCGCTTAAGGAGATCAGCACCTTCTGCCAGAAACATGGGCTGCTTTTTGTCCTGGACAGTGCACAGACTGCCGGTACACTTCCGATCGATATGGAAGAATTAAAGCTTGATGCGCTCGCTTTCACCGGGCACAAAGGACTCCGTGGACCGCAGGGGATCGGCGGTTTCCTGATCCGCAGCGAGCTTGCTTCTCAGATCGAACCACTCTTAAGTGGCGGCACCGGAAGTATTTCCCATACTGAAGAAGTCCCTGATTTCCTCCCGGACCGCTTCGAGCCGGGAACGCCGAACATCCCCGGGATCCTCGGTCTCCACGCCGCACTTGGTGATCTGGAACTCAGTTCAATGGAAAACACTTTCCAGCATGAACTCACGCTGACGAAACAATTCATTGACGGAATCCTCACCCTCGACCCGGCTGAGGCCAGCCTTCGCGTGATCGGACACAAAGACACCCAGAACCGCTGTGCCGTCGTCTCGATCCAGACACTTGAAGTGGATATGGCTCGTGCCGCCTTTGAACTGGACGATACTTACGGGATCATGTCCCGCGTCGGTCTCCACTGTGCCCCAAGTGCGCACAAAACCCTCGGCACATATCCTGCCGGTACGCTCCGCTTCTCCTTTGGTCCGGAAAATACCCCGGAAGAAGTGGACACTGCCCTTCATGCACTTGCAGAGATCACAGGGATTTCACAATAAGCGTATCATTATCGTATTATTTAGAAGATTCACTTTTCAGGAGATTTTTGATTTATGGAATTCAAACAGTTAGAAGCCTTTGTCGCCGTCGTCGATTACGGCAGTTTCTCCGAAGCTGCCAGACGACTTTATCTGACACAGCCAACCATCAGCGCACACATCCGCTCCCTCGAAGAAGAGCTTCACTCCAAACTCATCATCCGCACGACAAAAAAGACCACCGTCACCACCAGAGGCTACCAGCTCTACGACAGTGCAGTCCGGATGCTTGAGATCCGCAACAACCTTCTCGACAACTTCACAGGGGCGCAGAAGCACATGATCGACCTTGCAGCCTCCACGATTCCTTCCTCTTATCTGTTGCCGGAACTGCTCGCAGGTTTCGGAGGCACGCACCCGGATATTTATTTTCATTCCATTCAGACAGACAGTGAGGGAGCGATCCACCGCGTTCTGGACGGAACTGTCGATCTTGCACTTGTCGGGCAGAATACCGGAGATGAGAGCTGTGTCTTTATTCCCTTCTGTCAGGATACCCTCGTGATCGCCACGCCTGTCACAGAACACTACCTGAAATTCAAGGAAGATCCTGTCGATTTCAAACAGTTTCTGGAAGATCCGATCATCATCCGTGAAAAAGGCTCCGGCACCAAGAAAGAGATGGATCTTTTTCTGGAAAAGATCGGCATCACGCCTTCTGACCTCAATGTGATCGCCCGAATGAACGATCTGGAAAGCATCAAGAAATCTATCGTCAACGGACTTGGCATCTCAATCCTCTCTGCCCGTTCTGCCGTAGATCTGGAAAAAACAAAACAGATCCTTCTGTTTCCGTTAGAAGAATCTGTTCATAAAAGAAGTTTTTATATTGTTTACAGCAAAAACCGGATCCTGAAACCGCATGTGCGCCAGTTTATGCACTATGTACGGGATTTTTATCAGGAAATCTGATTCTCGTTTTTACCAGCATTTTTTGCAGGCTTCATAACCTTCACTGAGTGCCTGTGATTCACTTTCCTGTCTTGCATTGTCCGGGTTCATATTTCCGCAGTTTGGAATGCTGTGATATTTGCTTCCTGTTGCAGAGATCCAGACCATGGCTCCCTGGGTGTCAGTCGTGTCTGCAGTCTCGGTGCTGTTATCCGAAATCTGTGAGCTGTCTGACCAGCCAGAATAACGCTCACCTGAACCTGTACTTGCATCAGAAGAACCTGAACTGCTGCCAGTACTCTCATCTCCGGAACTGTAATCGTTGCACGGTTCCTGGTTCCAGCTGATCGTACTTCCATCAGAAACTGCGATCACGGTTCCCTGGTCATCGGTACGAAATACCGGGATATCCATGTCGGAAAGTTTTCCCATTGTCTCCGCAGTCGGATGACCGTAGGAATTACCTTTGCCGCAGCTTACCACTGCCCAGGATGGAGTCGATGCTTCCAGAAGATCCCATGAAGTAGAAGATGCAGAACCATGATGACCGAGACAGAGCACATCACAGTCCAGGTTCATTCCTGTACTGATCATATCCTGCTCACTTGTCTCCTCCGCATCTCCCATGAACATAAAGCTGTTGTCGCCATTGACAAGACGGATCACAACAGAGTTGTCATTGCTGTTCTTGGAGATTCCGGAAGGTGCCATGACCGTGAAACTGCCGGTCCCAAATTCATAAGTATCACCGACAGCCGGATATTCGACAGTGATCGCATTCGCTGTCGCCGTATTCATAAACGTATTAAAAAGGTCCGATGTGTGCACATAGTCGGAACCCAGAACATGATCCACCTCAAAATTATCAAGGCATTTGACAAGTCCTCCCAGATGATCCTCATCATAGTGAGAGGAGATCATGTAATCGATCGTCTCTACTTCCTGATTCTTAAGATACTGGACCACCTCATCTGCATGAGAACGGTTTCCACCATCATAGAGAAGATTTTCTCCGCCCGACTGCACGAGGATCGCCAGTCCCTGCCCTACATCAATAAAGTGCACCGCCATGTCGCCGCCTGCTGCTTCCACCGGAACGATACTGCCCGGAAGCAGAAGCGAAAACGCCAGAAGCAGCGAAAGTAAAAAGGTGTAGATTTTCCTTTGTTTCTTCATTTAATAACGCTCCTCTTAAAGTTCTTCAATTCTCCTTCGGATCTGCTGGCTCACATCCTCGAACAGCAGATCTCTGTTGTAACGCACATATCTCTCACATTCATAAGTTTCCAGGAAACGTACACAGTAGAAATCTGTATTGATCCCTGATACAAACATAACCATTTCCTGACTGTTATAGAAAGCCGCCTCCATGAAATCAAACGCATATTCCAGTGTATTTCCTGCCTGATCCCATTCGTCTTCCCAGGAAGCTCTTTCTTCCCCAAATGCCTCCCGGACAAGATCAAACGCTTCTTCTCCCTGAACCTCGCTGTGCTGTTTCAGAAGTTTCGCGTAATCTTCCAGAAGTGTGACTGCCTGGCGGATGCAGAGGTCTTCTCTTCGTTCCAGAAGTCCTTCTTTCTGCTTCTTCTCTCGGGTGTTTTTGAGATCAAAGATGTAATCTTCCAGTCTCTGCGCGAGATTTCCAGATGCCAGATTTTTTTTCAGGGCTTTCAGCACCTCGAACACTTTTTCTAGTACTTCTTCCTGAAGCATGACTTTTCGTACCGCCTGTCGTGTACCGGAGAACAGAAGGTTTACAACACTCACTCTTTCATCGAAGGATGCATGGGAAACTTTCTTTACCATCGCCTCGGAGTTTTTGCCCTGAAGAATTTCTGTGATCTGGTAATCCTGCTGGTATTTTTGATACAGTTCGTAATATTCTGCAAATTCTCTCGAAATGCGCTCATGCTGGATGTACTGCCCCACAAGATCTGCCGTGATACTTTTTCCAAGACGCTCATAGACTTCCATCATCCTGGAAAGATCTTCCCATCCTCGCGGAGTCGCAAACTGTTTGCCGTCAATCGTTGTCTCCATCTGGTAGAAACAGTTGTTTCGAAGTTCCAGATAAGAAAGGATCGCCGGGTGCATGTTTTCTTTGTATGCGTATTCCCGCCAGGTCTGATAGTCCGGCTCTACGAGGATCTTTTTGACACGGTCCAGGGTGACAACGTCGAACTCGCGGACAGATTTGTTGTATTCCGGCGGGTTTCCTGCTGCCACGATCACCCATTCCTTCGGGATCTCATGGTTTCCGAAACTCTTGCACTGGAGAAACTGCAGCATCGCCGGAGCCAGTGTCTCAGAAACACAGTTGATCTCATCAATAAAAAGGATTCCCTCGCTGAGACCCGTCTCACTCATACGGTTATAAATACTTGCAACGATCTCGCTCATCGTATATTCTGTCGCCGAGTATTCCCTGCCGCCGTATTCCTTCTTCGAAATAAACGGAAGTCCGATCGCACTCTGTCTGGTGTGGTGTGTGATCGTGTACGCCACCAGTGCCACGCCGCATTCACGCGCCGCCTGCTCCATGATCTGCGTCTTTCCGATTCCCGGTGCACCAAGGAGAAGCACCGGCCTCTGATGAACGCTCGGGATCACATATTCTCCATACTCGTCTTTCATAAGATACGCTTCGACCGTATCCACAACTTCCTGTTTTGCCTGTTTAATATTCATAATAATCTTCTTTCCTCTCTAGTGCCTGTGTATCCAGAATGAGTTTGATCGCCCACGGCGGCACATCCACATCCCTGTAATCATCCTTCATAAAAACAAACGCGGTATCATAAGGCGGCATCTTTGCCGGAAAAGTCCCATATCCGTCGGTGAAATACAGAAGTCCCCGAAGTCTCTGAAATGCTCCCATTTTGATCAAATGCTCCACATACGTAAATGCCGGACGGAAATCCGTTCCGCCGAACCCTCTGACATTAAAATCCTCAAGATACGCTTCCATCTCTTTCTGGTTATGGATCACCTGATCGTCCTGGATCTTTTCGTCACACTGAATGATGTGCACCTGGATCTTTCGGAAAAAACTCTCCGACTCTGCAAGTACACTGTACGTTTCCTCCAGAAACCTGCGGATCAGGCTTCCATTACAGGACATGGAAGTGTCGATCACGATGACAAAATCCTCGATTTTTTTCATCTCTTTTGTTTCCAGCGGCTCGATCAGCGGCATATTCCCGTAAGTTTCCATCCCAAAATGATAGTAGATCGGGTCAAAAGAATCCATATCCACCTGCATCTCTTCTTTCAGGACAGAAAACTTCCGAAGGAACTCCCGGTAATCATACCGTTTTCTGTTTTCTGCCTGCAGATGCTCCACAAGTCCCGGCGAATCCCCTGCTGCTTCCTTCGAAAAAAGCTCCATTTCCGTCTGCATCTTGCGCCGCATCTCTTCCCATTTCTTCTGGCGGTCTGCCATCCCGCTTCGACTGTTCGGCATGTACCAGAAATGGTGGTCGTCCTTACGGAATTCCTGTTCCAGCCGGGCGATTTCTTCTTCCTCGCATTTCAGGAGATCATAATACAGGATCTCCGCAGCTAGAACTTTGTGTTCTACTTTCCACTGCTGATATTTTTCTCTTCGGAAACTGTTCGGGCGGATGTAAACTGCCTTCTGATAAAGTTCATCCAGAATATTTTCCACCGCGATATCTGCTGCCAGATCCCAGATTCTCCACTCCCGTTCCTTTCTGCTCCACAGATGGCAAAAAAGACAGTGCAGAAGTTCGTGGAGATACAGCCTGTTGATCACTACTTTGTTCTGCATAAACATCGGAAGCAGCCACTGTGGGGACACATAGAGAAGTTTCCCGTCCGTGCCCAGCACCTGTGTCTCGCCTGACGGCACTATCTTTAATGCACTGAGAGCGCTCTGGAAATAACGCATGGAAACCGCCAGTTCATTTCTGGAATTTGCAAAAATATCCTGGCAGATCTCCAGTACCTCTTCTTCTTTTTTGCGCTGCTCATGAACAAAATTTCCAAATTTGTTTTTTTCTTCTCTGTTCACAGTTCAAATGCCTTTCTCTTCTTCCTTCCATGGCCTGCGAGCGTGTCCATGAGGATACTGACCCATCTGGAATCTCCTGATCTCTGTGCACGCTCGAGCATTTTTTCTGTCTCTGTCCTGTCCGGAGTGATCTTTGTGAGGATCGTCCGCATTGCTGCGTATTCTTTTTCTTCGCCAAGGATACTGACCGCACGCTCTCCGTGTTCTCTGAGATACTGGATGTATTTTTCTTCCGCTGTCTCTGTCAGATCCATCGGGTAGAGGATACGGTCCAGTACCAGTTTCAGAACGATTGACTCCTCCTCCCACGCTTCCGCATAGGGAAAAAGCTTGTCGTATTCCAGTATGTTGAGTTTCTTGTGAAGGAAGCTGTTTCGGTAACGGATCCCGCTTCCGTGCACATGATTTTCGATGATTCGCGCCGGTGTGTTTTCTACGCCTTCCTCAAAAAATTCCGGAAACCAGAAACGCCCCTGTTCACCATTTTTGTCCATATCGACTCTCAGAGTCTCCGGCAGTTCTGTCAGGATATCTCTCAGGCAGGAATCACCGTTCTCGTCTGTTTTTACAGTGACCCGCTCGATCTTGTGGCAGCCGGTCATTGCACCGACACCGACATCCCGCAGATCACCGCCGAAACTTAACTTTTTCAAGTGAAAACAATTGTAAAAAGCATATCTTCCTACTTTTCTGAGTTTTGACGGAAGGATCAGTTCCTGCACCGCATTTCCGGACATCTCCGGCATTCCTTCTTCATCCTGCACTTCCAGTCCGTCCTCTGTACAGAATTTCCCACTCATCCTGCACTTTTCCAGGTCGCCCCGGTCTATATGGTCAGAAAAAATATATGCTCCCAGTTCTGTCACAGGAAGTCCTTCCAGAGTTTCCGGCAGTTCCACGATCCCGTCGTGTCCATATACGCGGTCAATGCAGATTCCTGTTTTGTTTCTTCTATATAAATATATCATTTTTTATTCTTCGCCTGCCTTGCCTAAACGAATTTTTTCCATCTGCGCCTGCAATTCTTCTGACATATGGTCAAAAAGATAGGTCTTGCTGCTCTGGCGCTGCTGGTGCCACTCTGCACGTGCATTTTTTTCTGTATCTTCGATCTCTTTTTTGAGTCCCTGTGCGGAAATCCTGTGCGCACCCTGTCCCATGATGATGACCTGCTCCAGCCCGTCAGAAGTAGCAACTGTCACCTGATACTGTCTGCCAATCCGGTGGACTGTTTTTTCGATATACTGGTCTGCGGTCTCGGCTTCTTTGGTATATACCACGTAAATGTTATGATAGGTAAGAACTTCTTCCATGTGTCCTTCCACCTTGTAAGCGTCAAATACAAGGATCAATGTACATTTGCGGTATCCCTGATAGTTGCTCAGGATATCCATCAGCTTATCGCAGGCCGCGTGGATATTTTCTTTTGCCAGCTCATTCAGCTCTTCCCAGGAAAAAATGATGTTGTATCCATCGACAAGGAGATATTCTTCCTTGCGTGGTTTTCCCTGTCGATAGCGGACGGTCGGTGCTGACGAATGAACCGTCTTTTTCTGGAAAGCGGCACGGTCGCGTTTGACCGGACCAAATGTCCTCTCAAAAATTGCCTGCAGCTCTTCCTCCTCATCATAACTTCCGCTGTAGGAAAATTTGCCGTTTTTTCCACTTGTGTTTCTAGAAATGTTTGGATTATCCACCGCTGTACCCGGATTTTCCGCATAATCCACATCATCATACCAGGTTTCGCTGTCCAGGCCGTTAAGTTCCACTCCGCTGTTCAGATGCATGTAATCCTCGACCTGATCCCATGGTACGACAAAACCTGCGCCATGTGCACAGAAAACGGAACCTGTCGGATTTTCCAGATCGCTTTCCGGATCGTAGGCAACATTCTGTACGATCTCTTCCTGGTTTTTGCACGGTGCATAGCCCTTGAGTGTGCAGAAAAGTTTTCCTGTTCCGTGTGTGTATGCAACGACCTCTTTCTGGTAATCGCGCATCTGGGAAACGGCTGCTGTTCCTTTTAGGACTGCGGTTGTTCCGTCTGTATCCGGTGATTCGAAGCTCCCCTGCATCTTCTGGACATCTGCCAGTGCTCTTCCGATCATCTCGGCAGGCACTTCAAGACGGAATTCATAGTATGGTTCCAGAAGAATATTTTTTGCTTTGCGAAGTCCCTGGCGGACAGCACGATAAGTTGCCTGGCGGAAATCGCCGCCCTCCGTATGCTTCGCATGGGCGCGCCCTGTCAGGAGGGTGATCTGCACATCCGTAAGCGGAGAACCAGTCAGCACGCCGATGTGTTCCTTCTCCTCCAGATGTGTAAGGATCAGACGCTGCCAGTTCCTTGCAAGCACATCTTCACTGCATGCGGTAAAAAACTGGCAGCCGCTTCCCGGCTCTCCCGGCTCGATCAGAAGATGGACTTCTGCATAATGACGAAGCGGCTCAAAATGTCCCACTCCTTCCACCGGTTCTGCAACGGTTTCTTTGTAGACAATGCTTCCTGCACCGAATTCCACTGCTACATGAAAACGATCCCAGATCAGTTTCTTGAGGATCTCGATCTGCACCTCTCCCATCAGCTGTGCATGGATCTCGCCAAGCTGGCTGTCCCACAGAATATGAAGTTCCGGTTCCTCTTCCTCAAGCTGCCGTAATTTCTGCAGCATCTGGTGCGGGTCGCAGTCATCCGGAAGCTGGATCTGATAGTTCAAAACCGGCTCCAGAACAGGAAGCTCGGATTCGTTTTCTATGCCAAGTCCTTCACCTGGATAGGTTCTGGTCAGTCCTGTCACAGCACAGATGGTTCCTGCCTCTGCTTCTGTGATCGTTGTATATTTGGCTCCTGAGTAAAGGCGGAGCTGGTCGGCTTTTTCTTCCCAGTCCTCCTGCTGCTGTCTTACTCCCGGCAGAGCCTGTCCTTTCGCCCGGGAGGAAAGCATGGTTTTGGCTTTGAGAGAGCCGCCTGTGATCTTCATGTAAGTCAGACGGTTTCCCTGTTCATCTCTTGCGATCTTGAATACCTTTGCACCGAATTCTGCCGGACGTTTGGATTCTCTGGTATATTTCTGCACACCATTCCAGAAATCCTCCACACCGTCCTCTTTGAGCGCAGACCCAAAATAGCATGGAAAAATCTTTCTCTGTGTGATCAGTTCTGCAATCTCTTCTTCCTCGATGCTGCCTGTCTCAAGATATTTCTCGAGAAGTGTTTCGTCACAGACCGCGATGTTTTCCATCTGGTCCGAAGTGAGGGTGTTTTCTTCATCGTTTTCCTGGATTTTTCCAAAATCCACACAGTTTTCATGCAGATGTGCCTTAAGATCAGCAAGAAGGGCTTCGTGATCCGTTCCGTTCTGATCCATCTTGTTGACGAACAGAAATGTAGGGATCTGATATCTTTCCAGAAGCCGCCACAGTGTCATCGTATGGCTCTGCACGCCGTCCATGCCGTTAATCACAAGGATCGCATAGTCCAGCACCTGCAGTGTCCTCTCCATCTCAGCCGAAAAATCGACATGCCCCGGAGTATCCAGAAGTGTTACTTCCACATCCTCGGTCTTAAGGATCGCCTGCTTGGAAAAGATCGTGATCCCACGCTCTTTTTCCAGTTCATAATTATCCAGAAAGGTATCTCCGTGATCCACGCGTCCGATCTGACGGATCACACCACACAGATACAGGAGTCTTTCGGACAAAGTCGTCTTCCCGGCATCTACATGCGCCAGGATTCCTATTACCAGTTTTTTCATGTTTTCTCTTCTTTCAGATTGTATTTCAGTTTTCTTCTGTGTTGTTTTCCAGATACATCGGAGCCAGTTTACGTACAATACTCTCACTGACAGAGACCAGTGTTGCGACATCTTTTTCCTGATTGTTCAGATATGCATGGAAACAGCCCTGGATGCAGAAAGAAAGCATGATGTCTCTCTGCGGGTCCTCCTTATAATCCGGATATTTTTCGCAGATCAGACGTTTCAGCTCTGTTTCCAGGCAGTCACCGAGACGGGCTTTTTCTGTTCCGGAAAACAGAAGGTTGATCAGGGTATTATTTGAGATCAGTGCCATGTAGAGGTTTCTGGTAAACACATCCGGATTCTTGAACGGCTCCTCCTGCTGACTGGAAATATTCTTGAGCACAGAGACAATTGTTTCTGATTCCATTTTGTCTGACAGTGCATAAATATCTTCATAATGACTGTAAAAAGTTGACTTGTTGATCGCAGCCAGACTGCACAGCTCCTTTACAGTGATCTTTCCAAGTGGTTTGCGGGAGCGTAATTCCAGAAAAGCATTCTTGATCGCGCGCTCTGTTTTTTCGATTCTGATATCCATATGTTTTTCCTTTTCCGACGGTTTTTTTCAAAAGTTGCTTATCCGTCTTTCTTTTTTTATTGTCGGTGGACAACCCTTCCTTGTCTTCTTATAGTATAGTTAAAAAAACAACTATTGTCCATTACTATCGAATCATAATTATTATATGCAAAGGAGAACCTGCATGGATTTTTACGGATTTTACACAGGAAAAATTTTTGACGCTTATCAGTACCTCGGTGCACATACAGAAAAAACAGGAGTTACTTTCCGCACTTTCGCACCATCTGCTTCCCGCATCGCTGTGATCGGAGAATTCAACGACTGGCAGGAATCAGAGATGAACAAAGTTTATGACGGCAACTTCTGGGAATGCTATATCCCGGAGGCAAAGCCGGGACAGATGTACAAATACCGTATCTATGACCGCAACGACAATCCGGTCGATCACTGCGACCCGTATGGATTCGGCATGGAGCTTCGTCCGAACAGTGCTTCCATCGTCCGTGACATGTCCAAATATAAATTCAAAGACTCCAAATGGATGCAGAACCGCAGCGACTGCCGCAAAAAACCACTCAACATCTATGAGATCCATTTCGGTTCTTTCCGCAAGCCGTCCGATAAGACCGACGACTGGTATACTTATGAGGAAATGATCGATATCCTGATCCCGTATCTTACTGAGAACGGATACAACTATCTTGAGATCATGCCGCTGAATGAGTATCCATGTGACGAATCCTGGGGATATCAGGCAACAGGATTTTTCAGTCCGACTTCCAGATACGGAACTGCTGACCAGTTAAAGGCTTTCGTGGATGCCTGCCACAAACACGGCATCGGCGTGCTGATGGACTTTGTTCCGGTTCATTTCGCTGTGGACGCTTACGGTCTGGCAAATTATGACGGAACTGCGCTTTATGAGTATCCGAACTCTGCTGTCGGTGTCAGCGAATGGGGAAGCTGCAACTTTATGCATTCCCGCGGCGAAACAAGAAGTTTCCTGCAGTCCTGTGCCAATTACTGGATGAGTGAATTCCACATGGACGGTATCCGTATGGATGCGATCAGCCGTGCGATCTACTGGCAGGGCGACCCGGCTCGTGGGGTAAACCTGAATGCGGTAGAGTTCCTTCAGTACATGAACCAGGGACTCAAGAATCTCCACCCATCTGCGATCCTCGCAGCCGAAGATTCCACTTCCTTCCCGAAAGTTACCGATCCGGTTTCCCAGGGCGGTCTTGGATTTGACTATAAATGGGACATGGGCTGGATGAACGATACCCTGGACTATTTCCGCACTGGTCCGGAATATCGTACAGACAATTATCACAAACTGACTTTCTCCATGATGTATTACTACGATGCACGTTTCCTGCTTCCGCTGTCACACGATGAGGTTGTCCACGGCAAGGCAACGATCATGCAGAAAATGAGCGGCGACTATGACAACAAATTCCCGCAGGCACGCGCACTGTACATGTATATGCTGTCTCTTATACACATCTGACGCTGCCGACGACTAGTCGAG
>ERZ1026947.1054-NODE-1054-length-12028-cov-5.996242_pt1 | contig 12028 bp, 9 predicted proteins | sample MGYA00519568_ERZ1026947 | MGnify/ENA primary metagenome ERZ1026947 (study PRJEB26926, sample SAMN06164744) | human gut metagenome | biome: ENVO:00009003; feature: ENVO:2100002; material: ENVO:00002003 | host: Homo sapiens | place: USA | collected 2012 ...
CGAGATTCGCCTTAGTCTCGTGGGCTCGGAGATGTGTATAAGAGACAGGAACAGACACGCTATGCAAGTGGCAAACAAGGTGAAGTCAGAAAGAATATTGGGGCTGCAGAACCGTGGCATCAAACAATGGGAGAAAATCAAGCAGGAGAATATGCCACTGCTGACTTGGCTCTGCAAATATGAGCAGTCGGACGGCAACTTTGCCAAATCCACATTGAAAGGCAGAAAGGAGATGCGCCACAAGATAGAACAGTACCTTGCCACGACTGGCGACATCAATATCTGTTTGTCAGAAATAGATGTTGATTTCTGCCGTGGCTTCGTGAAGTTTTTGAAAACGGCACATCATGGAGTGAAGAAAGATGTTACAGCTGTTATCAGTCAAGGTTGCGCCCATCATCATCAGGCGGTATTCAATGGAGCGTTGAACAAGGCGGTGCGTGAGGGTGTCATAGCAAGCAATCCAATGAAACTGTTGGATGCTAAGGAGAAGCATCAGCCAGCCGAAAGCGTAAGAGAATATCTGACCATTGACGAGTTGAAAGCCATTATGAAAGCGGACTGCGCCAACACGGAAGTAAAAAAGGCATTTATCTTCTCTTGCTTTGCAGGATTGCGCTTGGGTGATGTACGTGCGCTCACATGGAACAAGGTGTTTCTCGCTTCTGACGGAAAGACAAAGTTTGTCCGCACGATCATGGAGAAGACAAACAAACTCGTCAATGTTCCACTATCAAAAGAGGCTCTGAACTGCCTTAATGAAAAGGAAGACCCGAACGAGCCGATATTCACTTTGCCAGGCACTCCAACGGTATGTCACGACATTCGTAAATGGATGCAAAATGCTGATATTAAAAAGCACATCTCGTTTCACTGCTCACGGCACACCTTCGCCACGATGATGCTGACACTTGGAGTTGACATCTATACAACAAGCAAATTATTGGGGCATAGCAATGTCGCTACAACACAGATATACAGCAAGATAGTGGACGAGAAAAAAGTGGAGGCGGTCAACAAGGTTGATAATCTATTTGATTAGCACTAATAAAAAAGGTAACTGAAAATGAGTATAGAGATAAGAACAAGAGTGTTAAAAAATGGCAGTCAGTCGCTATACCTTGACTGCTATGAGAATGGTAAAAGGGAATATGAGTCACTGCATTTGTACCTTGTTCCAGAGGTGAACGAAGACGCAAAGCGAGAGAACAAGAACGCCATGAAAAAGGCGGTCGCTATAAAGGCTGAAAGACTCCTTGGTATTCGTAAGGAGGCAAAGTCTTCAGATGAAACGTCATTAAGAAAGGCATCGCCTGTTTTCTATGAATGGCTGCTTGATTATCACAAGGGATTGATTGACAGCCAAGCGTATTCTCAGAACTACATCAAGAATGTATGGAAGCTGATAGCCATCATGCACCAATATATGAAATACAGCCATAAAAGTGGCATACGATTGATAGACTTCAATAAAAACGTATATATGGGCTTCTTGAACTATATGAGGGACATCTATGTTTCGCCAAAGTCTCCAAGCAACCCTCAGAAGTTGGCACAGTCCACCATGCACCAAATGCAGACCACACTCAACACCATATTGAACAAGGCGGTCAGAAACGGTCTGATAAGTGCAAATCCTTTTGCTTCATTGGATATAAGGGAAAGGGTCAGCAAGGCAGAGAGTAATATCGTTGCATTGACAAAAGAAGAGGTCATGTCATTGGCTTCCGTAGAAACAGGCAGTCCTGCAACCAAACAATGTTATATGTTCTGTTGCTTTACAGGTTTAAGACATAGCGACATATCCAACTTAAAATGGAAGGATATTCGCCAAACTGATGCGGGATTGGCAATCTATCTGCCTCGTATGCAGAAAACCAAGCACCCCATTCTGATACCATTAGGCAAAAAGGCATTGGAATGGTTGCCCGACAAGGAAGATAAAAGTGAAGATAGCCTTGTGTTTAACACACCGCAAATCTGCAACTGTGACAGAGCCTTGAAGCACATGGCAAAACGAGCTGGCATTACAAAGGTTCTCGGATTTCACACAAGTCGGCACACTTTTGGAACGTTGGCTATCCTCGCAGGATGTGACATCTTGACTGTGAGCAAACTATTGGGTCATAAAAGTGTTAAGACAACACAGATATATGCTTCCGTAGCCATGCAGATGAGAGCGGATGCCGTCAAGCGGGTGGAAAAGGTATTTGGAAATTAGGGAAGAAAAGAAAGGGAGTAAGGAGGATAAAATCTCTTTATTCCCTTATTTCGTATCAAATGGGTATGAAAGTGTGAAATATCGTTATATTTTTGCTTGTTAGAGCCATATAACGAATTATTATCGCAAAATTTAATGTATATTTGCAGTAAAATTCGGTGTAAATATGAAACTGAACAGAATAAAAGACACGTTGGAAGAAAAAGGCATCTCTCAGACATGGCTTGCAAAACAGCTTGGGAAGAGCTTTAGTACAGTAAACTGCTACGCCAGGAATAAATACCAGCCAGATTTGGAAACATTGCTTGAAATATCAAAAATTCTACAAGTCGATTTGAAGGACTTGATAACAGACGAGGACGAGCGAGAGTAAAAACTCCAAATGCTGGATTTTTAGAACTGGACAAAATAACTTCCGATAATAAAACGTTATTTGAACATGGGCATAAGCAAAGAACTTACAGAAGAGGACATCAAGTTCCGCTATATCAACGAAGCCATCACAAGCAAGGGATGGTCAAAGGATAGTATATTCATGGAACAGAAGGTTAAATTTACTGACGGTAAAATTAGCCTTCATGGTAATTTTGTGCATAGAGAGAAACCGAAGTTTGCCGACTATGTACTTTATGCAAATAAGGCAACCCCCATTGCTATTGTAGAAGCAAAGGATGCCAATCATTCTGTTTCTCATGGATTGCAACAAGCCATGACCTATGCCCAAATGCTTGATGTGAAGTTTGCATACAGTTCAAATGGTCAAGGTTTTGCCGAACATGACTTCTTGACAGGCAAGGAACGCACTTTCGCTATGGACGAATTTCCAACAAAAGAAGAACTTATCAAGAGATATAAAAATGAGGCTAACGATGGAAACGGACTTAATGAGCAAGAGTTGTCTGTCATTGAGCAGCCTTTCTGTACTGGGCAGAATATATTTCCGCCACGATATTATCAGCGCAATGCAGTAAACCGCACAGTTGGTGCCATTGCCAAAGGACAAAATCGTGTGCTCCTTGTCATGGCAACTGGCACTGGCAAAACATATACTGCATTTCAGATTGTATGGCGTTTACTTAAAAGTGGCTTGAAGAAGAAAGTGTTGTATCTTGCCGACCGAAACATATTGGTTGACCAATCCATACAGCAGGACTTCAAACCATTAGAAAAGGTAACGCACAAGATAGATTACTCAAAAGACAAGAACCACTTGGAAGAATTGGGTTCTTATCAAGTGTTCTTTGCACTCTATCAACAGTTGATTGGACAGAATGATGCCAAAAACTATGAGGAGTTGTTTCCTAATCCAGACTATTTTGACCTTGTTATCGTTGATGAGTGTCATAGAGGTAGCGCAAAGGATGATAGCAACTGGCGAAACATCTTGGAATACTTTTCTTCGGCTACTCATATAGGTATGACTGCCACACCTAAAGAAACAAAATATCAGTCAAGTATTGGTTACTTTGGTGAACCAGTCTATACTTACAGTCTTAAAAACGGAATTGAGGACGGTTTCCTTGCTCCTTTCAAGGTTATCAACATCACAACGAACATCGGTGACGAATGGAGACCGACAAAGGGACAAAAGGATATATACGGCAACGAGATAGAAGACCGCATTTATAACAACAGCGACTATGACTATAACATTGTCATAGAAGACCGTATAAGGGAAGTTGCGCATGAGATAACCAACTATCTGAAAAGTACAGATCGCATGGCTAAGACCATAGTGTTCTGTGCTGATGAAACTCATGCGGAACGTATGCGTATGGCTTTGGCTAATGCCAATGCTGATATGTGTAAGAAAAATCCCGACTATGTGGTTCGTATAACTGGTAGTGACGAATACGGAAAAGGCAAGTTGGATTATTTCATTTCTGTTGCAGAGAAATACCCTGTCATAGCGACAACAAGTAAGTTGCTTTCAACTGGTGTTGATTGCAAAATGACAAAACTGATTGTTCTTGACCAACAAATCGGCTCTATGACAGAGTTCAAACAGATAATTGGTCGTGGCACTCGTCTTCGTGAGAAAGAAGGAAAGACATACTTCACAGTAATGGACTTCCGCAACGTAACACGATTGTTCGCTGACCCTGATTGGGACGGACCGATTGAGATAGACCCGAATTATCCGCCTAAACCACATATTTGTCCTGTATGTGGACAGAATCCATGCGTGTGTCCCAAACCGACGCCAGAGCCCTGCCCCGTATGTGGTCAGATTCCATGTATTTGTCAACAACCGCCCAAACAACCTAAGCCAATAGTCAACTCGGATGGTTGTACAGTAAAGGTTATCAACAAGGTTGTTTCTGTATATGACACAAACGGTAAGTTGCTTCGCACGGAGAGCATTACCGACTATACAAAGAAAAGTATCATAGACACATACGCTACGATTGACACGTTCACTTCCAAGTGGCAAGAAACCAAGAAAAAGTCAGATATTGCTGAAATGCTTAAAGAAAGTGGCATTGACCTTGCGGTGTTGAAACATGACCAAAATATGGAAGATGTTGATGATTTTGATTTCATCTGCCACATAGCCTACGGCAAGAAAACACTTACACGACATGAACGTGCCGAACAAGTGAAGAAACGAGACATATTCAGCAAGTATGGTGAACAGGCACGACTTGTGCTTGAAGCCTTGTTGGATAAGTACACCAAGGAAGGTGTGTCTGAATTGGAAAGCCTTACTGTGCTTGAAAATGACCCATTCCGGAAATTGGGTTCAAAGGCAAACATCGTGAAGTTCTTTGGTGGCAAGCAAGGCTATCTTGATGCCGTAAAGGAACTGGAACAATGTATATATAATATAGCATAAAAATAGAAACAAAATATGAGTTTATCAAATTTCGTAAAACGAGTACGCAATATAATGCGCAATGATGCCGGTATCAACGGTGATGCGCAACGCATAGAACAAATGGCGTGGATGCTGTTCTTGAAAGTCTATGACGAGAAAGAGAATGATTGGGAGTTGGACGATGATGATTACAAGTCTATCATCCCAGAAGAATGCCGTTGGCGCAATTGGGCGCATGACGATGGAAGCGGTAATGCCTTGACTGGTGATGAGCTGCTTTCGTTTGTCAACAACACATTGTTTGTGGAACTCAAAAACATAGAGGTAACACCAACAACCCCTATCCGTCAGGCGATTGTAAAGACCACATTTGAGGATGCCAATCAATATATGAAAGATGGAGTTCAACTTCGTCAAGTGCTGAATGTGATTGACGGTTTGAACCTTGGTGACTATGAGGAAAGTCATGCTTTCGGTGAAATATACGAGACTATCCTCAAAGAAATGCAGTCGGCAGGTTCCTCTGGTGAGTTCTACACCCCAAGAGCCTTAACTGAATTTATGGCAGAGATAGTCAATCCGCAGATTGGTGAGAAAATGGCAGACTTCGCTTGTGGTACAGGAGGTTTCATCACAAGTTGGTTGGGTGAATTGGACAAGAAGGTAAAGACTGCAGAAGACCGCAAAGAGTACAATCAGTCTGTATTTGGCATAGAAAAGAAACAATTCCCATATATGCTATGTGTGACAAACCTGTTGCTGCATGGAATTGACACGCCATTGGTATATCACGACAACTCGCTGACAAAAGATGTACTCAACTATACAGACGGAGACAAGTTTGATGTTGTGTTGATGAACCCACCGTACGGTGGAAACGAGAAGTCGGATGTCAAGTCACATTTCCCTTCTGATATGCGTAGTAGCGAGACTGCTGACTTGTTCATGGTTCTTATCATGTACCGACTGAAGAAGAATGGTCGTGCAGCGGTCATTGTCCCAGACGGTTTCCTGTTTGGAGCGGACAACACAAAGATAGCCATCAAGACCAAGCTGCTTAGAGATTTCAACTTGCATACCATTATCCGTTTGCCAGGAAGCATCTTCGCGCCCTACACTTCCATTGCCACGAACATTCTGTTCTTCGACAATACCAGTGCGGAGTGTGCTCCAGAGGGCTATTCTACAAAGGAAACGTGGTTCTATCGTTTGGATATGCCAGAGGGTTACAAGCATTTCTCCAAGACAAAGTCCATGAAGTCGGAACATTGCGACCCAATCCGTGAGTGGTGGAACGACCGTAAGGAGATTATTATTGCTGATGGTGACGAGAAATCTCGTTGCTATTCAGTTGAAGACCTTATCGCCACCGATTGCAACTTCGACTTGTGCAAGTTCCCGAAAGAGGATGAAGAAATCTTGCCTCCTGCCGAACTGCTTGCCGACTATTTCAAGAAGCGCAAAGCTCTTGATCATGAAATTGATAAGACATTGGCGGAGATACAGCGTATCTTGGGGATAAATGTAAATGTGGACGAATTGTAAAATGTGGAACGGTGTTCCACAAATCTAAAAGATTGGCATGGAGAATAAAGGTTTGACAAACATTAATGATGCTGCCTATCAGAAGTTGATAGACAACATAACCACGCTATGGGGTGAGGCGAAGTCAAAAGCCATTGCTGCGGTCAATACGGAATTGCTTGATGCCAATTGGCAAACTGGAAAGTATATCGTTGAATTTGAACAGGGTGGTAAACAAAGAGCTGAATATGGTAAAAGGTTACTTGTAAACCTTGCAAAGGATTTAACCGCAAGAAATGGAAAAGGTTTTAACCGAACAAACCTTACCTATATGCGTAAGTTATACTTGGCATTCCCAAAATGTGGGACACTGTCCCACAAATTGACATGGAGCCATTACTATGAACTGTTGAAGTGTGATAATGCACTTGAAATGCAGTTCTATTATAAGGAATCCATCAAAGAATGTTGGAAAGTTAGGGAACTGAAAAGACAGATGAAAAGTTGTCTGTTTCAGCGACTTGCACTAAGCACAGACAAGGCAGGAGTTCTTGCTTTGGCTAACGAGGGGCATCAAGTACAAACTCCGCAAGACATCATCCGTGACCCTTTCGTGCTTGAATTTGCAGGACTTCCCAAACAGAAACGCTATAAGGAGGGTGACTTGGAAAAGGCTCTGAAAGACCACATGGAGCAGTTCCTTTTGGAAATGGGACGTGGCTTTGCATTTGTGGGCAGACAATACTCCATGCAGATAGGAAGCCGACAGTTCAAGGTGGATTTGGTGTTTTACCACTGTATCTTGAAATGCTATGTGTTGATTGATTTGAAGCGAGCAGAGATAAAGCATGGTGATATTGGGCAGATGAACCTCTACCTTAACTATTTCAAAACAGAAGTGTGTCAACCAGACGATAATCCCCCTATTGGCATAGTTTTGGGAGCAAGAAAAGACGAACTTCTGATGGAGTATGCCTTGGAGGGTATAACCAATCAATTGTTTGTGGCACGTTACCAACTTTATTTGCCAAAGCGTGAAGAACTGCAAGCGCAACTTGACAAGTTGTTGGACGAAGCTGAGTAACAACAATAAAATAAGGACATTTCGATTTTATAGCATAATTATGAAAAGTAATATTGGAATACAAATCATTTTGTCTATTGCACTGACTATGTGCAGTATCAATATAAATGCACAAACGGTTGGATATACATATCGACCTTTGGCTGCCGAGGGATGCAACATGAAATATAGCGTTGCAAAGCAAGATACGGCATATTACATTATCGCAACCGTAAAGTCAGACAGACTGAATTTCCTGAAAGAATCAACCATGTTGTTGAAAACATTCGATGGTGAAGTTATAAAACTTTATGGTTCTCAGATTGGTAGCGGCTCTGAAACGGCAGGTATTGTTTCTGGCAATATAGTCCTTCCAGTGACAGAAATCAGTTCTACAGCTCAATTCAAGATAAGTCCACAACAATTTGAGTTGTTAAAAAAAGGCGTGGCTAAGATAAGGTTATCTACCATACCTATTGAGCATGAGCGGACATTTGCCAAAGATAAAATAGGCAAGAAACTTTATCAGTTCTTCTTGAAGCAGAAGAATAAGGACAATGATTTCTAACGATAGAAAATTACAATGAACGGAAAGCAATTAAAGAATAGCATATTACAATGGGCGATACAGGGAAAACTTGTACCGCAAGACCATAATGACGAACCAGCAAGCGTATTGCTTGAAAAGATTCGTCAAGAGAAAGAACACTTGATCAAGGAGAAGAAAATCAAGCGTGACAAGAACGCATCCATTATCTACCGAGGTGAGGACAATTCCTATTATGAGAAGATGCTTGCTTCGGGAGAGGTGAAGTGCATTGATGAGGAGATACCATTTGATGTTCCGCAAGGTTGGGAATGGGAACGTTGGGGTAATATAGCCCAAACGATTCAATATGGTTATAATGCTCCTGCTTTAGAGTATGGTGTAATAAAGATGGTTCGCATCAGCGACATTCAAGAAAATTGTGTTCTTTGGGACAATGTACCATATTGTCTAATTGATGAAAATGATATTGATACGTACCTGTTGAAAGTAAACGATATTCTCTTTGCACGAACAGGGGGTACTGTAGGGAAATCATTTTTAGTTGAAGAAGTGCCAGAAAAAGCTATTTATGCAGGGTACTTGATAAGAACGAGATATAGTTCATTACTAAATCCTCGTTACATGAAATCATTCATGGAGAGTCAATTGTATTGGGAACAACTCAAAAATGGTACTATTGCCACAGCTCAACCAAATTGTAATGGTAAAACACTTGCTAAAATGTTGTTGCCCATACCTCCAACTAAGGAACAAGATAGGATAGTTAAAAAACTAACGCAATTGTCTTCGTTCTTGGATAATTATGGTCTATGCCAAGATAGATTGAATCTGTTGAACGAGGAGATAAAGGAACAATTAAAAAAGTCCATTTTACAGGAAGCAATTCAAGGAAAACTTGTTCCGCAACTTGCTGAGGAGGGTACTGCCCAAGATTTGTTGGAGCAGATAAAAAAGGAGAAGCTGAATTTAATAAAAGAGGGCAAACTAAAGAAGTCCGCTTTGGCTACTTCCGTCATCTTCCGTGGTGACGATAACAAGTATTATGAGCAGATAGGCAAAAAATGCTTGGATATAACTGAGCAAATTCCCTTTGAAATCCCAAGTAATTGGGAATGGTGTAGAGTTCGTAATGTATCAAACTCTTATATTGGTCTAACGTATAAACCGACAGATATTGACGAGAAAGGAACTATCGTATTACGTTCCTGTAATATACGAAATGGCAAGTTAGCATTAGATAATATTGTAAGAGTAAGTTCTTCCATATCTGAAAAATTGCTTATAGAAGAGAATGACATTATAATTTGTGCAAGAAATGGGAGCAAACGATTAGTTGGAAAATCGGCTCTTATAAGGAATTTGTCAGAACCAATGACATTTGGCGCATTTATGGCAATATGCAAAACTCCTATTTACGAATATATGTTTGCTTATTTGCAGTCTGATTTGTTCTTTGGGCAGTTGAGAGATGTGAGTAATACAACCACAATCAATCAACTAACCCAAAACAAATTCAATGATTTTCTTATTCCGATACCACCAATAAGGGAACAAGAGCGTATTGCTTTCAAAATAAGCCAGTTATTTCAAAAGTTGCGTTGATAACCCTATCTTTTGGACTATTCTTTTCTGCTCTTGAAATGGCGGAATGCCAATTATAAGACCATAGAATAGCTCCTTGTTGAGGTGTGGAATAGCAGCTCCTTTCTTTGAATTGCGCAAAGTTTCTTTGTAAAACTGTATAAATGCCAAAATATAAGGTTCATACAGTGAAGAACTTATCCATAGTTGCTTGAAAGTGCTACCCATATAGCCATCTTGTGGTACGATGAAAATTTCACCAGAGTTTTCACCGTCCACAAGCATTATATTGTCACCCTTATAGACAAGTTTGCCTTGTTCAATAATAGTTCCAGAACTTTTACCACGTAAGTATTTGGCATCTAACAGGCATTGTTTGCCAGTGGCTTTCAAGCCGTCTGTAAGTTGGCAAACAGCATATAATCGAACAATAGACCAAGAACTTGGAAAGTCAAAAGGAAGTTCAATCTCTGTCACTTCGCTCCCTATCTGCTCATAATACTTGATAAAACCTCATTTATTTTGCCTACTATTCTACTTTGTTCTGCCATTGGAGGCAATGGTAGATACAACTCTTTCAGCCGTTCTTTACCAAGATTATAAAAAGCAGCACCAGACTTCTTGGTTATTCCTCGCATGGTCTCAATTAGGAATGGACTTTGAAGAAAATACGCAAGTAGCAAGGAGTGATTAAAGGCTTGAATGTATGGACTAATGATGAATACAAAACCGCCAGCACTAACATTATTGTAGTCTTTTTCTATTACTGCCATTTTACCAATATTCTCCAAACTGGTTACAGCAGGAGTAATGATGCAATTCTTCTTTAGAATGGTATTCGCATTGACAAACTCTTCTGACACAAATACGTCATCATCTTTGAATATATACTTATTGGGTAGAATGTTTCCACCACGTAATATTCTAATGCCTTTCTTGTTTGCGTTTGCTTGCTCTTTTTTGAACGAGGCACCTGTCTGTATATCCAATAAGTCTTTGACTTTGCACCAAATCCATGTTTCGGGTATTTGAAATGGCAAAAACTCCTCAATACAAACTGGACTACCGTCTATCAACTCATAATACTTGCTGTCTGTTCTATTTTATGTACTATTCTATATTGCTCTTTTATAGGTGGAAGTGGTATTAGCAAATCTTCTATTCTTACTATTGCTAATTTGGGCTGACCTACCTTTGTTGTGCATTTCTTTATTTGTGACTGAACAAAATTTGAAAGCAAACAGTACATTAAGAATTTCTTACAAATACCTCTAAATACTATTTTGTCGGCATTTTCTGTTAGATTCGCATTATCAAAAACTTTTGGTATTTCGCCAACACTTCCTATTGTCCCAGCAACAGTTATATACAAGTCTTCTGTAGATATTGTATAAGATTTTATTTTTTGATAAATTGATTCGGAAATATAATGTATATCGTCTGTTTTTACAGTATTTTCTTTCATGTCTGCAACACGTATGTACATATGCCCTGTATTTTCCGTTGTAAGTTTTTCACCTACAGGTATTCTTTTTCCACCTTTAACTGATGCAATATTTCCTAACCTACACCAACTCCATGAGGACGGAATCCCAAATGGTATTTCCTCGTCAATACATACAATACTATCGCCAGACTTCTCCCAATACTTGTTATCGTCACCACGGAAGATAACAGAATCATTGAGGACAGACTTCTTTAGTTTGCCCTCCTTAACGAGTTTCTCCTTTTCAACCTTTATCTGTTCAAGCAGTTCTTGCGCAGTACCTTCTTTTGCAATTTGCGGAACCAGTTTTCCTTGAATTGCTTCTTGTAGAATAGACTTTCTAAGAAGTTCGTAAACAGAATTATCTAAAGAATCCAATTTTGTCTGCAAAGAAGCATACTTATCAACAAAAGCGTCAACCTTTGACATTTTCTCCAATATCCTGTGCTGTTCTTTTACAGGTGGTATTGCCAATAAAATGGAATTCATCTTTTCTTGATTCATTTTCGGTTGAGCTGTACCTGTTACATAATCGACAAGTGATATAGCATTTATAAATAGAGCTACATAAGAAAGTGCCATTCCACTGCAAACATCAAGCACATGGGCATGATTGTTCACCCAATACTTACCTTTTGCTATAAAAGCAATGGGGGTACTTCTATTGATAAGATTAGCACCATCTTCCCCAATTAGTAATAAATCTTTATCAAAAAGATATTTGTCAACTTTGTCAATAACACCAGAAGCCCCATAATAATCGTAAGTTTTCTTTAGATGTTGAC
>ERZ1026947.1056-NODE-1056-length-11993-cov-6.819568_pt1 | contig 11993 bp, 10 predicted proteins | sample MGYA00519568_ERZ1026947 | MGnify/ENA primary metagenome ERZ1026947 (study PRJEB26926, sample SAMN06164744) | human gut metagenome | biome: ENVO:00009003; feature: ENVO:2100002; material: ENVO:00002003 | host: Homo sapiens | place: USA | collected 2012 ...
GGAGCCAGACACTGCGGGAGTATATGATATTTGTTGGATATGTAAATGAGAATCTTGCAAAGGCAAAAAAGGGCGACAAGGATTATGCGACCGCAATCAAAGATGCGGTGAGCCGCTGTATTGCAGAAGATATCCTGAAGGATTTTTTGCTGGAACGCGGAGAGGATGTGCAGAAAATTATGATGTTTGATCTGACATACGAAAAACAGATGGAGAATGCGAAACGGGAATGGTACAATGATGGTGCGAAAGAAGGTGCAATTCATCAATTAGCTTCTTTCATTGTAAAAAAGGTGAAGAAAAATAAAACGCTTGAGGAAATCGCTGATGAGCTCGAAGAATCAATCGAAACTATCCAGCCAATATATGATATTGTGAACAAACATGCACCGAAATACGATGTAGATGCGATTACTGCAGAGGTATTAGAAGTACGGAATAAATAGCTATGAATAAGTGAGGACAGGATAGTTGATCAAAGGTCAACTGTCCTGTTTTTGCAAATGTGAAGATATGCATAGAAAAAACACCTTGACACCACAAAATCCATTTGATAAAATGAGCGACGTGACGGTTGTGCTTGCACAAGCCGGCATATTGCGAAAACACACATGGAGCCGTTAGGCGACATGATATAATCCACACTCGGAAAAGAAAATAGAAGGTTACTATTGGAAACGCACATTCTCTTTGGAATGATAACGAACAACACTGTCTGTTAAAAATTATCATTTTAAGGAGGTTTTTTTATGCCAAAAACAAAGTTTCAAGAGGTTATTTTCACGATTATGATGGTGTTCGTCATGGTGTATGCGATGATCTGCTACAACATTGCACTGAACATCGGAGGAATGAGCAACGAAGTGTTCCTGTCCGCATTCCATGAGCTTGTCATCATGGGACCGATTGCATTTGTGCTTGATTTCTTTTTTGTCGGTACAATTGCGAAGAAGAAAGCGTTGAAGATCGTGAACCCGGAGAAGGAAAATCCGTTCCATCTGGTTCTTGCAATTTCATTTATCTCAGTCGCATTTATGTGTCCGCTTATGAGTCTGGCAGCAACCATTTTATTTAAGCATGCGGGAAATCAGTTTATTGCCGCCTGGTTACAGACATGTGCATTTAATTTCCCGATGGCACTGTGCTGGCAGATATTTTATGCGGGACCACTCGTGCGTTTTCTGTTCCGCCTGATCTTCCGAGAGAAGCAGAAAGAGCAAAATATGCAGAAAGCATTTGAATAACGATAGAAGATAGAAGAAGGCTGTGTCAAGCAGCCTTTTTGTGTTAAAAATTGCATTTATGGGTATAATATTGGGGGATTATTTGAAAATACGAAAATTCCCTCAGTTTGTTCCGGCGTATTCGTGTTCTATTGGGTATATTTGCGTATTCCAACAAATTTCCCCAACAATTTCAGCTCTTTTTTCAAAATCGTTGGGGAATATTCTTATATGTGAATTCTTTACCCAATTGACTTCAATTTCCGAACTTGTGATTGGGGTATTTTTGAAAATACGAAAAATTCTCCCAATTCATTTCCACATATTTATCCGTGATTTGGGAACTTTTCTGGATCATTGAATATTCCCCCAATTCCCCTTAAAAATCCCTATGATTTCTTGTTGCAAAATCCCCTCTGCTCGTGCATAATAGAATACAAATAAATTCTCTTACAAAGCAAGAGAGGGAAAGAGGTAAAAACTATGGGTGACACAAATGATGGAGCAGTCAGAGATGCGAAAAAGCTTGGATTACCGAAGGTTTTGATTTTGGGATTACAGCATATGTTTGCAATGTTCGGTGCAACTATCTTAGTCCCAATTTTAGTGTCCGGGTATTTTGCAGATGCATGTGGGGAGCCATTGACGAGAGGTCTGACCGTATCAGTCACACTTTTCTGTGCAGGCTTTGGTACATTGCTTTTCCATGTATGTTCGAAGTTTAAAGTACCGGCGTTTCTTGGATCTTCGTTTGCATTCTTAGGTGGATTTTCAACCGTTGCCAATCTGGATACCGGTAAATTCGCCGATATGGCAGCAAATGACAAGGTAGCTTATGCCTGCGGTGGCGTGGTAGTAGCCGGTGCCTTGTATCTGGTTATGGCATTGATCATCAAGCTGGTTGGCGTAAACCGCGTGATGCGTTTCCTTCCACCGGTTGTAACCGGACCGATCATTATCTGTATCGGACTTTCACTTGCACCATCCGCAATCTCAAATGCCAGCACAAACTGGTGGCTTGCGGTAATCGCGTTAGCGGTTATCATCATCTTCAATATCTGGGGGAAAGGCATGTTCAAGATCATCCCGATTTTGATGGGTGTTGTGATTTCTTACGTGGCAGCAGTGATCATGAATGCGGCAGGACTTACGAATCCGGATGGCAGTGCGATCATCGCATTTGAGTCGGTGAAATCCGCAAGCTTCTTCGGTGTACCACAGTTCCAGTTTGCAAAATTTGATCTCACATCGATTCTGGTTATGGCACCAATCGCAATCGCTGCGATGATGGAGCATGTGGGTGATATGTCAGCTATTTCTGCAACCGTTGGCAAGAACTTTATTCAGGACCCGGGTCTGCACCGTACATTAGTTGGTGATGGTCTTGCAACTGCATTTGCAGGAGCAATCGGCGGACCTGCAAACACAACATACGGTGAGAACACAGGTGTATTAGAGCTTTCCAAAGTATACGATCCGATGGTTGTCCGTCTGGCAGCCGTATTTGCAATCGTGCTGTCCTTCATTCCGAAGTTCGCAGCTGTCATTTCCACGATGCCATCAGCGATTATCGGCGGTGTATCCTTCATGCTATATGGTATGATTTCAGCCATCGGTGTGCGGAATGTCGTTGAGAATAAGGTAGATCTGACACGTTCCAGAAACCTGATTATTGCTGGTGTGATCTTCGTCTGTGGACTTGGTTTCTCAAATGGTATTACATTTACAATCGGGGAGACATCTATCACACTGACAGCACTTGCTATCGCAGCCATTGCAGGCATCCTGTTAAATGCGATTCTGCCTGGAAATGATTACCAGTTTGGTGTAAATCCGGATGGTGACCAGAGCCGTGGTGTCTTTGTGAAGTCTAAGGAATAATAGGATATAAAAAGTCAAAGATAAGAATTGCGGAAGTTGCGTAGCAACGGAGCAATTCGTATATCAAGTAAGATATTCGATAAGAAAAAGGAGATTACAAAATGGATTTTAAGAATGAGAAAAACATTACGATTTTTGAGCATCCGTTGATTCAGCATAAGATTTCGATTCTGCGTGACAAGAATACGGGAACCAATGAGTTCCGGAAGCTCGTAGAGGAGATTGCGATGCTTGAAGGATTTGAAGCACTTGGTGACCTGCCATTGCAGGATGTGGAGATTGAGACTCCAATCGAGAAATGTATGACTCCGATGATTTACGGACGTAAGCTCGCTATCGTTCCGATACTTCGTGCTGGACTTGGCATGGTGCCGGGCGTGCTTGCCCTCGTACCATCTGCAAAGGTTGGACACATCGGTATGTACCGGGATGAGGGAACGCACATTCCACATGAGTATTACTGCAAGCTTCCGAATCCGATTGATGAGAGAATCATTGTCGTAACCGATCCGATGCTTGCAACCGGTGGCTCTGCCGTGGATGCGATTACACAGATTAAGGAACATGGTGGGAAGAAGATTAAGTTCATGTGTATCATTGCAGCACCGGAAGGTGTACAGAAGCTGCATGAGGCGCATCCGGATGTGCAGATCTATGTTGGTCATCTGGATCGCGAGTTGAATGAGAATGCCTACATCTGTCCTGGACTTGGCGATGCAGGCGACCGTATCTTCGGTACAAAATAACGGAAAAACTGACTATAAGGTCACACAAGGTCAGATATGTAAAAATAATTAAAAACAGTTCAAACTGACATTGTTAAAAGCATAGAGACTGGGTATTTCAATATATCCAGTTTCTGTGCTTTAATTATATTCATAATTTTCTTGTATGTACAATCTCAGATGTATATCTGCAAGAATATTAGAAAATTATGAAATAAAAGAACAATCAGGAGGAACAATGATGAGCGAGAACAGATATGAATTGAATAAGAACCTTGCACAGATGTTAAAGGGTGGCGTGATCATGGACGTTACAACACCAGAGCAGGCAAGAATTGCACAGGAGGCAGGTGCGTGTGCCGTTATGGCATTGGAGAGAATTCCGGCAGATATCCGTGCAGCTGGTGGTGTATCCCGTATGAGCGATCCGAAGATGATCAAGGGAATTCAGGAAGCCGTTACAATTCCGGTTATGGCAAAATGCCGTATCGGACATTTTGTAGAGGCACAGATCCTCGAAGCAATTGAGATTGACTATATCGACGAGAGTGAAGTTTTATCACCGGCCGATGATATTTACCATATTGATAAGACAAAGTTCAAGGTACCGTTTGTCTGTGGTGCACGTGATCTTGGCGAGGCACTTCGTCGTATTGAGGAAGGTGCATCTATGATCCGCACAAAGGGTGAGCCGGGAACCGGTGATGTTGTACAGGCAGTTCGTCATATGCGTGCCATGAACTCTGAGATCCGTCGTATTGTAGGTATGGCAGAGGATGAGATCTACGAAGCAGCAAAGCAGCTTCAGGTACCGGTTGGGCTTGTGCGTTACGTCCATGAGAACGGTAAGCTTCCGGTGGTTAACTTCGCAGCCGGCGGTGTTGCAACACCGGCCGATGCAGCACTTATGATGCAGCTTGGTGCAGAAGGTGTATTCGTTGGATCCGGTATCTTCAAGTCCGGAAATCCTGCAAAGCGTGCAGCTGCTATCGTTAAGGCTGTTACAAACTACCAGGATGCAAAGCTGATTGCAGAGCTCTCAGAAGATCTTGGCGAGGCTATGGTTGGAATCAATGAGTCCGAGATCGAGATTCTTATGGCAGAAAGAGGAAAGTAAGATGAAGATAGGAATATTGGCATTGCAGGGTGCATTTGCAGAGCATGAAGCATCCCTGGATAAATTACATATTCCACACTTCGAGATCCGTCAGGCAGATGACCTGCAGGATGATATGGATGGATTAATTATTCCGGGCGGTGAAAGTACAGTTATGGGAAAGCTTCTGAAGGAGCTTTCCCTGTATGAGCCACTCAAGGCGAAGATTGAGGCCGGACTTCCGGTCTTCGGTACCTGCGCCGGCTTGCTTCTTCTGGCAAAGGATATTGACGGAGAAGATGCACTTGGCTTCCGGACGATGAACATCGTAGCGCGCAGAAATGCTTACGGTAGACAGCTTGGCAGCTTCTTCGCAGAAGAGGACTTCAAGGGAATCGGAACCGTCGGCATGACATTTATCCGCGCACCGTATATCGAGCGTGCCGGTGACGGTGTTGATGTCTTAGTAACCTGCGATGGCAGAATCGTCGCTGCCCGTCAGGGAAAACAGCTTGTCACAGCATTCCACCCGGAACTCACCGAAGAAGTAAAGATTCATCAATATTTTGTGGATATGATTTCGGAAAACTAAGCAAAAATACGAAAGAACCCTCGAAACAAGGGTTCTTTTTTTATGCCTTTTCTTCAATTGTATTTGCCCCTCACATCTAGTATAATTAAGTGATTTTGGATAAAAAAACGATTTATTTATATAAATTAGTTTTATTCAATGAGATTGCAAAACAATTATGATAGAGTATATTGAGTTATTCATAATTACCAATTCGTACGCAGACCATTGGAACACGTCGGCACTTAATGAACGGCAAACTTGTTTGACGTGAATTTAGTGTCCGCTACGTGTGGAAGTGAGCGAGAGCGCGTCTGCGTAGAATTGTGTATTATGGATAACTCATAGACAATTGTTTTGCAATCGGGTTAAATATATTACAATAAATATATTACAATATTATACAAGGGGGCAAATATGAGCAAAAGAGAAGACATTAAAAAAGTTCTGATTATCGGTTCCGGTCCAATCATCATCGGTCAGGCATGTGAGTTTGACTATTCCGGCACGCAGGCATGCAAAGCTTTAAGACAGCTCGGCTACGAGATCATTCTGGTGAATTCCAATCCTGCAACAATTATGACAGATCCCGGTATTGCGGATGTGACATATATTGAGCCGTTAAATGTGACAAGACTGGAGCAGATTATTGCCAAGGAACGTCCGGACGCGATATTACCGAACCTCGGTGGTCAGTCGGGTCTTAATTTGTGTTCCGAGCTTGCTACTGCAGGTGTACTTGACAAATATAATGTAAAGGTCATCGGCGTTCAGGTAGATGCAATCGAACGTGGCGAGGATCGAATTGAATTTAAGAAAACTATGAATAAACTGGGAATTGAGATGGCACGCAGTGAGGTCGCCTATTCTGTGGAAGAAGCACTTGCAATTGCAGATAAGCTTGGTTACCCAGTTGTTTTGCGTCCGGCCTATACAATGGGCGGCGCCGGTGGCGGACTTGTCTACAATGTAGAAGAATTGAAGACCGTCTGCGCGAGAGGTCTGCAGGCAAGTCTGGTAGGACAGGTACTGGTTGAGGAGTCAATCCTTGGATGGGAAGAGCTGGAGCTCGAGGTTGTCCGTGATGCAAAGGGGAACATGATTACGGTCTGCTTCATCGAGAATATTGACCCACTCGGTGTGCATACCGGAGATTCCTTCTGTTCGGCACCAATGCTTACAATCTCTGAGGAATGTCAGAAGCGTCTGCAGGAGCAGGCTTATAAGATTGTAGACGAAGTACAGGTTATCGGTGGAACAAACGTACAGTTTGCACATGATCCGGTGACAGACCGCATCATCGTAATTGAGATCAACCCTAGAACATCCCGTTCCTCTGCGCTTGCTTCCAAGGCGACAGGATTCCCGATTGCGCTTGTATCAGCGATGCTTGCAGCAGGGCTTACATTGGATGAGATTCCTTGTGGTGTACATGGAACCCTCGACAAATATGTCCCGGGTGGCGAATATGTCGTAATCAAGTTCGCAAGATGGGCATTTGAGAAGTTCAAGGATGCACAGGATAAGCTTGGTACCCAGATGCGCGCTGTGGGCGAAGTCATGAGTATCGGTAAGAATTATAAGGAAGCATTCCAGAAGGCAATCCGAAGCTTGGAGATCGGCCGTTACGGACTCGGCTTTGCGAAGGATTTCCATGATAAGACAAAGGAAGAACTGCTTGTGATGCTGCGTGAGCCAACAAGCGAGAGACAGTTTATCATGTACGAGGCACTTCGAAAGGGTGCTACGGTTGAGGAATTATACAACCTGACGAAGATCAAGCATTACTTCATCGAGCAGATGAAGGAGCTTGTGGAAGAGGAAGAAGCCCTGCTTGAAAAGAAGGGTGAGACACTCGACAAGGAGACTATGGAGCAGGCGAAGAAGGATGGTTTCTCAGACCGTTACTTAAGCAAGCTGCTTGAAGTTCCGGAAGACGATATCCGCAATACCCGTCTTGGCTATGGTATCACCGAGAACTGGGAGCCGGTACATGTAAGCGGAACCGAAGACCGTGCATATTATTATTCTACCTACAATGCACCGGATCATACGACGATTTCAAACAACAAGAAGATTATGATTCTTGGCGGTGGTCCAAACCGTATCGGACAGGGTATCGAATTTGATTATTGTTGTGTACATGCGGCACTTGCACTAAAAGAGCTTGGATTTGAGACAATTATTGTAAACTGTAACCCGGAGACGGTTTCTACAGATTACGATACATCCGATAAATTGTATTTCGAGCCATTGACACTCGAGGATGTACTTTCTATCTATGAGAAGGAGCAGCCGGTGGGCGTCATCGCACAGTTCGGCGGACAGACACCACTGAATCTGGCAGCAGATTTAAAGAAGAATGGTGTGCGTATCCTTGGTACATCTCCGGAAGTCATTGATATGGCAGAGGATCGTGACCTCTTCCGTGCAATGATGGAGAAACTGGATATCCCGATGCCGGAAGCCGGTATGGCGACGAATGTTGAGGAAGCACTGGCAGTTGCGGAGAAGATCGGTTATCCGGTTATGGTTCGTCCTTCTTATGTCCTTGGCGGACGTGGTATGGAGGTTGTCAGCGAACCGGAATCTCTGAAGAAATATATGGCAGCTGCTGTCGGTGTGACACCGGACCGTCCAATCCTGATTGACCGTTTCCTGCGTCATGCAACCGAGTGTGAGGCAGATGCAATTGCAGATGGCAAACATGCATTTGTACCGGCAGTTATGGAGCATATCGAGCTTGCAGGTGTTCATTCCGGTGATTCGGCATGTATTCTTCCATCCAGAGGAATTCCGGAGAAGCTCGTGGAGACGATCAAAGATTACACAAGAAAGATCGCAGAGGAAATGGGTGTCTGTGGTTTGATGAATATGCAGTATGCAATCGAAAACGACAAGGTGTATGTACTCGAGGCAAATCCGCGTGCATCCCGTACCGTACCATTGGTATCCAAGGTATGTGGCGTATCTATGGTGAAGATTGCAACACAGATTATGACAAGTGAGTTAACCGGCAAGCCATCTCCGCTTCCAGAGATGAAGGAAGTAAAGCCGAAATATTATGGCGTAAAGGAAGCCGTATTCCCATTCAACATGTTCCAGGAGGTTGACCCGGTATTAGGACCTGAGATGCGTTCAACCGGCGAGGTACTTGGACTTTCCACGAATGTCGGCGAGGCATTCTACAAGGCACAGGAAGCAACCCAGACAAGACTTCCGAAGGAAGGCACGGTGCTTTTCTCTGTCAGCCGCAAGGATAAGCCGGAAGTTGTAGATATCGCGAAGACATTTGAAAAATGTGGATTCCATATCGTGGCAACAGGTACTACTTATGATCTTCTGATCGCAAATGGCATCCAGGCAGACCGTATCAACAAGATGCAGGAGGGCAGACCGAATATCGTGGATGCAGTGATGAACGGCAAGATCCAGCTCATCATCAACACACCGGCTGTACAGGAAGAGAAGATGTTTGACGACAGCTATATCCGTAAGACTGCAATTCGTGCGAAGGTTCCATATATGACCACGATGGCAGCTGCACGTGCAACCGCAGAGGGTATCGAAGCAGTCTTAAAATATGGTGAGATCGGTGTTATGTCATTGCAGGAGATTCATAAGGCAATCCAATAATCGACAAAAAAATGCGGTAAAATTCAAATAAAAAATGTATACTTGTATACATGAAAAAAGGAGGGTGTAAATTTAGATTTACATCTTCCTTTTTTGATGCGTCTGTATTATAATAGCATTTGTTCACTAAATGTAGTGTATAAATCGAATTAAATATACTATATTTAGTGCAATAAGAAAACATAATATACATTCTGGTTATATCCATAGTATTCACGTTATACATTGTAAATAATTTAGAAATTGCTGCGTATGGTAGGAAAAGATTATGTCTGAGAAACATCATTCGCATTGTTTGGATGCAATGGAGATAAATGATTTACAATGCATCATGCGAGTACGGAGTATATTGTATAGAAACATAAAAGAGGGAGTTATTATGGATGCAGTACACACAAATGTAATTAAGAGAAATGGCGAGGAAGTAAATTTTGACCTGGACAAAATCGTCAATGCAATCAATGCTGCAAACAAAGAGGTAGACCGGTTGCATCAGTTGAACGATTATCAGGTGCAGGCAATCGCCGATAACATTGCGAAACAGATCGAGATCATGACACATGCGATTCACGTAGAAGATATTCAGGATATGGTGGAGACCGGAATTATGGAGATGCGTGGATACGAGGTTGCCCAGAAGTATGTGCGTTACCGGTATAAGCGGGAACTTGCCAGAAAATCAAATACGACCGATAACGGAATCCTGGCTCTGATTGATCATATGAATGAGGAAGTCAATCAGGAGAATTCAAATAAGAATCCGGTCATTAATTCAACCCAGCGTGATTATATGGCAGGCGAGGTCAGCAAAGATTTGACGAAGCGTATGTTGCTTCCGAAAGAGATTGTGGAAGCACATGAGCAGGGAATCATCCATTTCCATGATTCGGATTATTTCGCCCAGCGGGAACATAACTGCGACCTCGTGAATCTGGAGGATATGCTGCAGAACGGAACCGTTATCAGCGAGACAATGATTGAGAAGCCGCACAGCTTCTTCACTGCATGTAATGTCACAACACAGATCGTGGCGCAGGTAGCAAGTAACCAGTATGGCGGACAGTCCTTTACACTTTCCCATATCGCACCGTTTGTTGATGTCAGCCGGAAGAAGATCCGCGAGCAGGTAATCGAGGAGCGGAAGATGTGTGGCGAAGCACTTGACGAGGAAGTAATCAGCAAGATTACAGAGAGCCGTCTGCGTGCGGAGGTAAAAAGCGGAATCCAGACAATCCAGTACCAGCTTATTACCCTTATGACCTGTAACGGGCAGGCACCGTTCGTCACGATGTTCATGTATCTCGATGAGGTACCGGAAGGCCAGACACGGGATGATCTTGCAATGATCATCGAGGAAGTGCTGCAGCAGAGAATCCAGGGTGTCAAGAACGAGAAGGGCATTTGGATTACACCTGCATTTCCGAAGCTTATTTATGTGCTTGACAAAGATAATATCACTGAGGATTCCAAGTATTGGTATCTGACCGAACTTGCTGCGAAATGCACCGCAAAGCGTATGGTGCCGGATTATATTTCTGCGAAGGTGATGCGCGAACTGAAAAATGGCGATGTCTATCCATGCATGGGCTGCCGGTCATTCCCGACATCCGAGGACAGCCAGCGGAATCCGGATGGTACAAGAAAATATTACGGACGATTCAATCAGGGTGTTGTCACGATCAACTTGGTTGATGTTGCTTGTTCCGCAGAGGGACACATGGATCGGTTCTGGGAGATTCTCGAATCCCGTCTGGAACTGTGTCACCGGGCACTTCGATGCAGACATGAGCGTCTGCTCGGAACGGTATCCGATGTGGCACCAATCCTGTGGCAACATGGTGCACTTGCGAGACTCAAGAAGGGTGAGACCATCGATAAATTACTGTTCAATGGATATTCAACAATCTCACTTGGCTATGCAGGACTTTGCGAGATGTGCGTGCGCATGACAGGCAAGACACATACTTCCCCGGAAGGTAAGAAGCTTGCACTCGAAGTCATGCAGAAATTAAATGATAAGTGTAAAGAGTGGAAGGAAGCAGAGAATATCAGCTATTCCGTCTATGGTACGCCGATGGAATCTACGACATACAAATTCGCCAAGTGCTTACAGAAGCGGTTTGGAATCATCAAGGGTGTTACTGATAAAAACTACATTACGAACAGCTACCATATTCATGTAACCGAACCGGTCAATGCATTCGACAAGCTGAAATTCGAGTCTGAATTCCAGAAGCTTTCCCCGGGCGGCGCGATCAGCTACGTGGAAGTACCGAACCTGCAGGACAATGTGGAGGCGGTTATCTCTGTAATGAAATTTATCTATGATAACATTTTGTATGCGGAGTTAAATACGAAGAGCGACTACTGCGAGATCTGCGGTTATGACGGCGAGATCAAGATTGTGACCGACGAGAACGGCAAGCTTATCTGGGAGTGCCCGAACTGTGGCAACCGTGACCAGAACAACTTGTTTGTAGCCCGAAGAACCTGTGGCTACATCGGAACACAGTTCTGGAATCAGGGCCGGACGCAGGAGATTAAAGACCGCGTACTTCATTTGTAAAATAAACGTGTTAAAATGGGTTCGTGCAAATAGGAGACCAGTGACATATACTTTTTGTGTCGCTGGTTTCTTATTGTGTATAATTTATATGGTGTTTTTTGAACAAAAATATGGTAAAATTATTTGATAATACACAATAGAAGGAGAAAGAATATGAATATCGATGAATTTAAGACGTATAGGTTTGCGGCAGGATCGTTAACAGAAGTGAAAACAGGAAAAAAATATAGATTTTCTATTGATGAAAATGATAGATATTATCCTGTCTCTTATACACATCTGACGCTGCCGACGA
>ERZ1026947.1061-NODE-1061-length-11967-cov-4.699379_pt1 | contig 11967 bp, 8 predicted proteins | sample MGYA00519568_ERZ1026947 | MGnify/ENA primary metagenome ERZ1026947 (study PRJEB26926, sample SAMN06164744) | human gut metagenome | biome: ENVO:00009003; feature: ENVO:2100002; material: ENVO:00002003 | host: Homo sapiens | place: USA | collected 2012 ...
CAGCGTCAGATGTGTATAAGAGACAGTAATTAATATATGTACTTGTATATTTCTCATCTTCCGAAAATCCATTATTGCATCTCCTACACGCAGGTACTGTTGGCAAATTTGTTGGATATGGTTTATTCAAAAATGTTCTTGAAGGGCAGTGTTCCCTTGTATCGGCTATATTTCCACAATACACACAATACATTTTACTATTTCGTCTAAAAACAACATGTGGTTCTATCAATGGACTTCCCCAAAAACTATTAAAGATACCTTTCCTTTCTTCACTCATTTTTTCATTTTCCCCCTTGTATCTGTAAAAAACTATTCTACTCCAACTTCTTTTAATGCTCGAAGAGTTAATATAATTTCTGATACCTGTTTCCTACTCAATTCTGAATATTCCAGATTACAATACTTTATTGCATTCATTAAGCTTTGCTCCTGAGAAATAGACAAAACATCTTGAACCTTAGCTCGTGTAATTAAAGATTTCCAATAATCCGCTCCCTTTTGAAAAATAGTAATTTCATCCTGGACAGAAGAATAACTTCTTTGTTCCTTCTTTGCTCTGATTTTTTCTACCTTCAATTCATTTTCGTTAACAAGAATATTTCGTGCCAGTTCCGAAAGTTTATACTCTTTTTTTGATATCACTTTCCAACATTCTATTTTTTTACAATATGTTTCAATATGGGCATTCACCCTATTATCATCATAAATTGCTTCAAATACCAATTTTGCTATTCTAGCTATATCTTCGCATATACATTCTGGGACTTTTTGCATATCCCATATTTGTTTATAATTAACTCTTAATCCCATCTCTTTGGCCACAAGAACTAATTTTGAAAATGTATACGCTATTAATTGTGGTCTATACGCCCGTCTTTCCTGATACCATAATTGATTAGAAATAATATGTCCTATGTGATCAAATAAGATTTTCTTTCCAATTAACTCTTTGTAATATAATTCATTAAATATACTGTTATCCTTTTCCCATTGTTTTTCCATATTAGCATGAAAATGTGCTGCATTTACCTCACCTCCCCAAGAAACATAATGTGGAAATAAATCAGCAGCATTAATATACTTTGCTATATCTGTCAAAGAATATTTCATCGCACGCGGTCTAACCAATTTATAATCTACTATCTGCTTCTTGGTCATTTGCATTAATGGCTGTTCATACTGTCCCCTCACACGTTCAAAAAACCATAATTGCTGATATATTTGCCCTGTAGCCAATGGGGCATAAATTTTTCTTGAAAAATCTTCCATTCTCACATAAAACGGATGACTTGAATTCAAATCAGCCGTTTTTACTTTATTTTGACTATTGGCAAATCGTGCAATATTTCTTATTAATTGTGGATTTTCATCTTTTAATATAGTTAACTTCATTTGAACATAAATACCAGACAAATCTATATTATTTTTGATTTTAGTTGCCGCTAATGTTGCCGTTGTCTGACCACCATTAATTATTTGTAAATTTGTAAATGACTTAATTAATAATCCTTGTTCCGTCTTTTGAGTGGATACTTCGGTCGCCGTTGTAGAAATCCCATTATTATATGTAAAAAATTTGTCTTTTTCATTAAGAATAGTTCCTCTGATACCCTTATTTACAGCACCATTAAACTTTAGAAACGAACGTACGTTTGATTCTAATAGTTTAGGACCATATTCTTTATATATTTGTGCCAAAAACTCCCCCGGAACAATCGCTAAATAGGACTCATATTGTTTTGTTTCTATATCTGCTTTTATACACGGAATCCCCTCTATGTTATACTCATCGCACGAAATAACTAAATCTTCTTTCTCAAAACCCGCCATTCTGGATTTATATATTTTTTCAATGTCAAGCACATCAACAATAACCTGTATTTCTTTTTCACCTATCTTAAAAAAAGAAGTGGGTAATTTCTTTACAGTTTTACTCAATTGATCTGTGCTTATAATAAACAGATGAATGGTACCAATTTCAGATATATTATTTTTAATATCCTTAGCAAGTTGCACTGCCGGATTTGCAAGTTCGCCATTATCAAAATATCCCTTAAAAATATTCTCAATGTAATTCATCATCAATTGTTTCTTAGACATAATGAATTCATTTGTTATATTTTTGACTTTACTCTCATTATAATCCGCATATAATAAATTGATCGTATTTGTCGCAAAATCCAAATACGCAGCATCAATTCGCATGCTTTTATATGCCTTATTTCCCTTTGTGAACTCAAAATAACATTGTTCCATACCTGATATAAGCGAATAATCATTTTCCAAAATGTCCGAAGCAACGTCAATGAATACTTCTATTGGATATCTTGTATCTATAACAGCAGCCACGTTTATTTCCTCATTGATAAAATTTTCTCTAAATTCTTCAATTGAAACCATCTATATCCTCCATGTATTTTTGTATTCCATCTAATGCTAGCGTATATGTAACTTTTATCACTTCTTCATAAGGAACATTATATGTAGTAATCTTTGGGAAATTATTATCAACCAGATAAAATATTCCGTTGGAAACTCTATATCTATGAAATATATTTTCACTTTCGCCAAAATCATAACCATAAGATAATATTTTACTAACAAAAAGTTCTTTTACTTCTTCATCATCTATATTACACATAATATCTGAAATTATGTTTCCTACATAGCAATCCCCTTCGTCAAACTCAGAAGACATTTGTTCCACACGAATAATCACCAAATGACCAGGCCTTGCTGATTCCAATTGTGTAAGCGAAGATATAGATACACTGTTAGAATTTGTTGAAATTGTCTTTACTTCATACCAATTTTCCTTATATGAATAATCTTTTGCCGTCATATCTGGACCACTCCATGAGCGTATCGCATCATATAAGCCAATTTTAGGCCATAAATAATGTTTTAAAAAATATAATTCTCCAAACATTCCCTTATAAGATTCCTCTGTCATGCTTCCTTGGGTCTTTCTAAACATTTTTCTCCAAATAATATATTTATTTTTAATTTCGCACATTGCCTGTTCATCGGTATCACAACCTTCGGATGCTCTAATCAAGTCTATACATAACGAGTAAAATACCGTCTTAGCACTTGCAAGTTCTAAATCAAATTTTGACCAATATACAGTATTATTTTCAGACCATTGTGTTACTTGTAAATATTGTGTTGATTCTATAACTGATGGAGCATGTTGTGTCATGATTGCCATACTTGGCAATCCATTTTCTTTCACTCCAAAATATATACCAACCGGACTTTCCTCAATCTTTATTTTTATAAATCCATCTGCTGTGTTTAATTTCTCAAATATCTTCTGTATATCAATCATCTATATAAAACTCCTCCTCAATTTCAGGCTCATCCCTATGTTCTGTAATTTCATCGATTTTAACCTTATTCGCCCTATATACCATACGTTCAGCATTCTCTATGGCAGGAAAGCCTACTGCAAATCCAAAAACTAACTCTTTACATAATTCTTCAATCAATCTACGATCTTTATCTCCTGTCAAATCATCTAATGATTTTATTTCCATAGGATAAATAACAAATAACGGATTTCTATCAGTAACCGCCAAATAATCCGGCACAGTCAAATTTTCTGGATTACCTTTTCCTGCCAAGGCGACTCGATTTTTTGCATGCTGTTTTACCACTTCCATTTGTTTATCAGTTAAGCCATTTGAAAAAATCCCTGGATCAATAATTCTATTATTCATATCACCAATTCGAATTATCTTTTCTCCTTCACGCTTTCTAAAGCTTCTCACAACAGATTTCTTCCCTTTATATCTTTTCACTATACTTGACCCTGTAGCTACAACAATATCCCATTTTGGAAAAGATTTATTAGTCAAAATATATGTTGCCATATTATCTGTATCAAATTTAGTATTTTCATATGGTACCGACAATTTCTTTATGCATTGTGCTACAATTCTTTTGTCAATATCCTTTATTAAGTATTTAGAGGTATCCTCGAATATTTCACCTTCTCTATTAGAAATTATTTTATCAAACATGTCCTCAACATATCGTCTATTAAAAAAATTATAATCTTTATTTATATACAGTTTTGATGTGTCTGCATATGTACCTCCATAATTTATGACATGTTCTATTTTCCCAGTGTTATACATTTTATTTCTGCTTGTAATAAGCAAGGATGTTTCTAAAGTATCTGGAGACTCTTTTACCATTAAGCCAAAATCTTTCGGTTTCTTTTTACGAATTATCATCTCCCGAAATTGCATCTTTAAGTCTTCTACAGCATCAATCACTGCTCTGAAATTCATAATATTAATCGGCGAAATATATACTCTGCAAAGTTCCTCATATCCCGGTCTATATCCAAACCATCTGCACATCTGCAAAAGAGAATCATATGCAGACGAATTTCTACTAAAATAACTAATCATTAATCCCTCTAACGTTAGTCCCCGTGATAACACATAACCACCAATTACTATTACGCGTGCACCATGTTCATCATATTTTGCATTTTTATAAGAGAATCTATCCTTTTTATTCTTATTATTTATAACTACCGTTTCTATTTTTTTTACTTCATCATATAACCCAGCTTGAATCTGTTCCCACTTTATTTTTTCTCTGAATGATTCATAAAAATCCACATTACTAACCGGATATTTACCACTATATATTTCATAAAGTTTGTTCATCTCTAAATTCTTGATAAAATCTGATAAAGGCTTATACGTTTCTTGTTCTATAACATAAGAAATATTTTCAATATAATCCTCAACCGCAGTTTTAATCTGGCTGTGCATTTCATTGAACACTGAAATGTTTATCAACATAGAACGATGTTTTTTTTCTGCTCCCTGTATTGTTCTAATAACATTATTTAATAAAAAGCACAAAATTGCTTCTTTTAAACTCTCTGGTAACGTTGAAAATATATATTCATCTTTTTTGTGTTTAGGAGGCAAAAAGAACTTTTCAGATTCGTCTAATACTCTGATATATCTCGAATTGTTATCTCCTTCATATGCAAATACTTTTGCTGCACCAAAATAATTTGTTGGTGCATTTAATAGCACAATAAAATCGGAAGGAAACAAATCTAAATATTTCTCATCGTCTTCTGGGTTAACAAATATATTAGCAAATGGTGTCGCTGTATATCCTACATATGACGCTATAGGAAAGCTATTGAATAGATTTCTAATTTGTTCATTAATCTTAGATGGTTCACATTCCGGTTTTTTAGTATTAATGGAAGCATTATCCGCCTCGTCATCTATAAGAAGTAAATTTTCATAATTTATATTATGTTTATTGGGATTTAGCCAATCTCCTAACTGTTTTAATACCGATGCATTTTTCTTAACAACCAATACAACCGGCTTGATAAAATCTCCGCTAGTAAAATTATAATTTTGTTTTACAAATTTAACAAAATCATTTTCATTATTCGTTAACGGAATTGCATAATGCTGCTTTGTATCTCCTTCCTCTCCAACTCCAATATAAGCAATGTCAGTATTGCCAATACTATCACTAATTGCTCCAATAAATCCTTCATCAATTCTAGACTGTGTCTGTTGACGCAAAGAATCTGTCATACCCGCAAGTAAAACAATTGTTTTATATCCATAATCACAAGCCATATTAATTAATGCAATATAGTTGGCGGTCTTTCCTGATTGCACATCTCCTACAACCAAGCCCCTCTTTTTTCTTTCGTTAACATCCATCGTCATTACCGGATTAGCACATTGCTTTAAAATTTTTTCACAATCCAGTTCCATCTGCTCAATTACAGATTCATCAAAATCCTCTCGACGCAAATAATTTTCATACCTATTTACATATCCATCAATTAAACTATGTTGCAAAATTTCTTTTTTTCTTTCAAACCACTTACCATATGTATGATCATTCAATAATACATCCGGTTCTTGTACACAAATATTCGGATGATTCTCTTCATATTTTGCAACGACAAAATCTAAAATATCTTTTTCATCAATACCAAAAAGAGCTAATGCAACATTTTTCGTATTCTCAACTATTTCCGAATGCGAATATGTTTTCTTTTGTGAATTGAGTTTGATTTTTAAAACATTATATATACTATCAACTATTTTTTGTTCCATATCTTATAATAACCTTTCATATATTTCTTCTCTTCTATGTGCAATCGTTAAATATATTTCTGAAACTAATAATTTATCTATAACCCCCTTCCAACTTTCACGTGGAAATAAAGATAAACAACGTTTTAATTGCTCTATCAACTCATCCTCCTTAACCGATAACGAATCATTGACAATATTCACAGAATCCATCACATCATTATTAATTCTATATTTAGGAATACTCTGTTCCAATTGAAATAATAAATCCTTGAATAACACTTTCTGCTCTGCATTTAACGAATTCAACAATCCTTTTATTATTGGTAGCTCTCTATTAATCTGATACTTCACGTTTCCATTGCTTTCACTTAACCGTTCCCATACTGTAAATTGTGGAGCTGCTTCTTTTACCCCAGGATTTTTAATCGTACGCTTGCTTCTAACAATAGATTCTTCAACAGACATTTTAATACGATCACGTATTTTATCCGGTATTTTTGCAGATGATTTCTTTACATCAAGCTTCCAAACATCATCCAAAGCAGATGGTATATCAACCTGTATTCTTGCCAGTTTATTTAGTTCGCTCCTTATCCCCATATGTAACCAATTTCCCCACGATATAAGTCTTTTGTTTCTATACAAATAAAACCCTTGTTCATCATAGATACTTTTAGGATTACCTAATAAATTCAGCTCCTCATTAGTAAGAGTTTTTGCAAACGGCAAAGTATATGGAGTAACCATAATCTTTTTTCCTTTTATATCAATTACTGATGTTCTACCTGTTTGTTGACGCCCTAAGGAATTCAACAAAAAAGGATCTCTTTTCTCAATACGCTTTTCATTATAATAAATACTGATAACGTCATAAAAACGATGGAACACCAATTCAACATGTTTTTTTGACTCACCAACTAATCGCCTAAAACTCTCTTCAAAATTTTTAGTTTCCTCCTCTATCTTATCAAATTTAGTCCAAATAACTAATGTACCACTTTGATATTGCAAAAGTTTATCTACTACTGGTAATTTTAATATCTCTTCTCTTGTCAAAACTTTTAGAAATAAGTGTTTCTTAATTTCATCCAAATCAAAAGCCATCGAATATACATTTCCATTATTTTTAGTTACTACAATAAACTCTCTGCATTGTGATAAAGATGCAGATTTCAATCCTAATCCATATCTTCCTAATTCTATATCTGAATCTTCGACATCATCTCTATTCGACCCCGGCAACATTGCATTATTAAGTTTTTTCATTGTCATCCCACGCCCATTATCCAAAATACAAAAATAAGGCATTTCAGATAACGCTTCCGAATAAATGTGTACTTCTGTCGCTTCTGCAGAAATACTATTATCAATTATATCAGCTACAGCCGTTGAAAAGCTGTATCCAATTGAGCGCATACCATTTAATAATGTTTGTGCCGGGAAATCCCTTCGAACTAATCGACTCACGTTTTATCCTCTTTTCTCATATGTTATTGAATTAATTGACTTACTCATATTATTTATATCACTTACAGAATACCACTCAATGCAAGGCGTTCCTGTTATGTCCCTTACCAATGCAATAGAAACCATCTTATCAAAATCCATGCAAAATTTAATCTTACTGTAAGACATTGTGAAATAATTCAATTTTGTTGCTGTACTTTTCACTATTATATAATGTTTTCTTCCTTCTTGATTTATTTCTAAATCATATAACGAATATGGATATTCATTTGACAATCGTCTTATTCTTTTGATTCCTTTATGATGTAATTCTTTTATAATTATATCAATTGCTAATTCCTTGTTATTTTTCTGTATTTTTTCAAAATTATCCGGTCCTACATTTTCATATCCTAAATGTTCTCTTAATGCTATTATTTCAGTATCATAAGAATCTGCACTCTCGTTGAAAGCATCTATAAATTTGTTTCCCACTCCTTTTTTATTCAAGAAAACTTTTGAATATGGAACGTCGTTCTCACCAACAATCAATGCATCAAAATTCAATATTTTTTCCTCTGGATCATATTCAAAAGCCTCAATCAAATACGCATAACTCTTTAGACTATCAGACATTGCTCGCACTACTTCTTTGTTATTTATCTCTATAAAATCGTCCTTATATTTAAAAGAAGGCGGATAATGAACTTTTTGTCTCCCACGATGTACATTATTTTCTGACGTTTCTTCTCTTATATAAATGCAGAATGCCGGTATATCTTCTATTATCTCTCTATTAACTGAAATCTTATCAAATACATAAACATGTGGAATAATTGCTTCTGCACGCGAATTTTTCAATATTTGGGCTATTATTCCTTCTCTACTCTTAATTCCAACATTTTCCGGAAGATTATATATCTGAGCTAATTCATTATGCACAGTCTTTCCTTGCTTTAACGGGGTTGCAACGGTTGCTGTATGTCCCGACTGATTATCGTTTTTTATATTAAAATATAATGATTTTAAATCTATCGGCAATCTAATCATACAACCACTCCCCCCTTTTAAACATCGATCTAAAAATTTCTGCCAACACATCTACAACTATTGCATTTCCAATTAATTTATTCATTTTTCTATAACTGAAATCTAAATACTCTGTTCTTTCATATTCATCTTCAGTGAATCCCATCAGCAAAAATGCTTCCCTTATTGTAGGTCTTCTATAAGAATCTCCTTTTGCTCCTTTATACGGAAATAATGCTGCACAATGAGTTCTATCCATATTGCAGGTAATTGTCCTGACAATTGTATTTGTATTCAACTCCCGACCATTTATCTCCCACATTTTTTCTCTTGAAGGCGTTTTATTTAATTGAGCAATATCTGCTTCATTTTTATACTTTGTAATTTCATAATTATTTCTAAAAAATCTATTGAATTCATATTTTCTATCCAAATAGCAAATGTCATCCTTAAGATTCAATTTTGATCCAAGATGACTCGCAATAAATGCTCTTTCTCTATCTTGCGGAACTGCAAAATCAAGTGCATTTAAAATCATGCATTCATCATTAACATATCCCAATTTTTCTAAAAATCTCAGCCACTCTTCAAGATCCCCTTTATTCGACTTCGACATTATTGTCTTAACGTTTTCAAGCAAAAGATATTCCGGCAACCTTTTCTCCTCATTTAGTTCAGACAATATTCTCTCCACTTCCCATAATAAACCAGAACGTGTTCCAGACCCTTTCTTCATTCCTAGTCCTTTACCCCCAGTTGATAAATCTTGACAAGGAAAACTGTAGACCAACAAATCACATTCAGGCATGTTTTCTGCCTTTAATTTCGTTATTGATCCCATGTTTTTTGTTCTTTTATTTGCTATATACAATTTTTCAATATATTCTGTATCCAATCGTTCAATTTTTGATGGATGTACAGAATCTTTGCTAAATTCAAAATGGTTCAGATATTCAATCTGTTCTTCTTTGCTAGGCAATTCTGGAATTGGATCATTTTTACAATGTATTGCATCATAGCAAATTATTGCGTCCATAAACCATTCACTTATTCCTACTATTTCATAATTAATTCCTATTCGTTCTAATGCAGTAGCTTGTGCCCCTATTCCAGCAAAAGCTTCAAATACTTTTAATTTTCTTTTTTTCATCTTCTCTTCCCCGTTTTTCTATTAATAATCATTCTAGTATATAATTTTCACAAAACACTTATCTATGCGAATCCTCATTATATAATATGAATTCCCATCCTTCAAAAAATATTTTATTATTATGATATGTATCTTTATAAAATCATTTGAAAACATATCGCTTTACCTTATTCCACAATAAACATGATATCAACTAAATATTCTTGTACTTATGTTTACAATAATGAATAGCCTCCCCCTCTCGCAAACACTCGTATTTCCTTATCAGTCCCCTTCGTCTCCATCGTCCATGTCATCTTCAATTGCATCATCCACGCCGTCCGCATAATCATCATCCCGGTCGTACCGATTCTGATCATAATCGCCATCCATGTAGACATCATCGTAGCCGCTATCATAAGAATCATACGAATGACTGCTGTTATATTTGCTACTCGAACTGCTTGGCTTGTAGCGTCTCGTAGAGGATGCACTTGAATTCGAAACGCTGCTCGAACTACTCGATGAGAAGCTGCTGCTCGTCGTATTGCTTGATGTGGTATTGTCGTATGAACTGTCTAGTACATGCGTAGCTTTTAGACGTTTTTCATATGTATCATGCTTATCGCAGTAATCCCCTCATGCTCTACCTTCTGAATACATCCTGCAAATGCACACCATGCATCATCCTTCTTTTTACTCGTCAAAGCACAACAAATTCCAAGTATCGCTATCATACCGATTATCAACAATACTACCTGACCTGTGGTTAAATGCCTGTACTTCATAATGATTACCTCCGTGAATCTTTCGACTCAATGCTTTTTGTTTCCGTTTCTTTGTATCTCCATCCTATACAAAGCAACTGTCATAAATCAGTACTTGCACTATGAACATTCAAGTTTTTTCGACAAAAAATATAGTTTTATTTTACACCAAAACAACAAAAAGTGGTAGCCCTATGTTCAGAACTAGAGCCACCACTCTTTTAGGTATTATCTTCCCTCTGCACAGAATTCTCCCATTCTTTTTAATAAATTTCCTCACCAGTTCCCTTCGTCTCCATCCAATCTAATTACTTTCCTTAAGCCAACTGGTCAAATAATTTTTATTGCATATATTTCACCTTATGAAATGCCCGCTTCCTTCCACATATCCCGCACGTATAATTCCGGTAATACTTCGTGAATTCGCACTGTTTTTTTCTTTTTATAATCTGTCCACAATTCTCGCATACGAAACAATATTTATAATTAAGTCTCTTAGAGGCGGTGTAATTCTCCACGCCCTTCTCCTCGCCGGAGGTGGTTCGCTTTATGTGATATCCATATTTCTTATTCATAATATTCGCATATATGAGCCACAATCCGGTATGTCCTTTACAGCCTTTGCAGGTATGTAGGATCTCGTGGATCATAGTTTCCTTGCAGGCTTGTTCGGATATACGCTCATCCTCGATCAGTCTGGCCGCAATCTGTATAATGCATGTTCCATCCGGATTTTTCGTGCACATTCCCCATCTTGTTTTTGCGCGGCGGTTTATAACCCATGAGACAATATTTCCCGGCTCGATACCTGCGCCAAGAACTTCATCTATACATACTTTCTGCAGCATCTCAAAATTCTTCATATATACATCCTTTATTTCGTCGTTACACCATCTTTTGCGTTTCCGTTCCTGATATAAAAAATTCCCGGATATTTCCCTTACCAGTCCCCTTCGTTTCCATCCTCGATATCTTCCTCGATGGCATCATCCACGCCGGTTGCATAATCATCATCCCGGTCGTACCGGTCCTGATCATAATCGCCATCCATGTAGACATCATCGTAGCCGCTATCGTAAGAATCATGCGAATGACTGCTGTTATACTTGCTGTTCGAACTGCTTGGCTTGTAACTGCTAGACGATGAACCGGAATTCGTACTGCTGCCCGAACTATTTGATGAGGAACCGCTGCCTGTCGTACTGCTTGTTGTAGAATGACTGCGCGAGCTACTTGTTCCATATGTAGCCTTTCTGCGCTTTCCAGGTGTGTTGTGCTGATAGCAGTAACCGCCCTCCGTCGATACCATGTTATCGCATCCTGCAAATGCACACTTCGGATCTTCTTTTTCGGTCAAAGATACGAAGAATCCGATTATTGCGAACACTATGATAACTCCAAGTATTGCATAACCTCTGTCTCTTATACACATCTCCGAGCCCACGAAACTAAGGCGAATCTCGTATGCCGTCTTCTGCTTGAAAAA
>ERZ1026947.1065-NODE-1065-length-11912-cov-9.595935_pt1 | contig 11912 bp, 10 predicted proteins | sample MGYA00519568_ERZ1026947 | MGnify/ENA primary metagenome ERZ1026947 (study PRJEB26926, sample SAMN06164744) | human gut metagenome | biome: ENVO:00009003; feature: ENVO:2100002; material: ENVO:00002003 | host: Homo sapiens | place: USA | collected 2012 ...
GATGGAAATTGGCTGACTTGACACGCCGTTTATGGGGTAAATCCAGTGAAAAACGCCATCTTCCCGAAGATGCCGGCCAGTTGAGCATCTGTTTTGAGTCTCCGTCCGATGTCAATGACCCGGTAGCGGAAGAACAGAAAACAGCTGAGAAATCTGCCAAATCGGAGAATGGCTACAACCGTTTCCGTAAGAGCTTCACCAAAAAGATTACTCCCCACGCCCGTAAGCCCATCGACCCGTCCCTTCCCCGTGAAGAGATTATCATTCCCATGCCGGAAGGTCTTTCGTTGGAGGGAGCGGCGAAGCTGGGAGAGGAAGTGAGCGAACAATATGCCGTCAGTCCCGCCCGATTCTATGTGAGACGCATCATCCGCCCTAAATACCGGCTCGCCGACGGTCGTATCATAACTGCTCCCATGCCCGTAATGGCACATCCCCACAGCAATGCGTCGGAAAGTGTACTGTCACACATTGCTACCGCCAAATATTACGACCACCTGCCTCTGTACAGACAACTGGACATCTTTGAGCGTGAAGGCATCCATCTGAGTCCTTCTACCGTAAGTAACTGGATGATGGCTGCCGCACAGCGTCTGGAGCCAATCTATAATGAGCTTCGTGAACTGGTCAAGGACAGCTATTACGTCATGGCCGATGAGACGCCCCATCCCGTACTTGAAAGCGACCGGCCCGGTGCTCTTCACCGCGGGTATATGTGGAACTTCTATCTGCCCCGGTTCCATACCCCATTCTTTGAATATCACAAGGGACGTGGCAGCAGCGGAATAGACACGCTGCTGGCAGGACAGGTTCGGGTGGTACAGAGTGACGGCTTTGCAGTATATGATGAGTTCGACACACTACCCGGAAAGTTGCACCTGTGCTGCTGGGCACACGTCAGGCGCAAGTTTGTGGAAGCGGAAGGAAATGATCCTCCTAGAGCAAGGCATGCACTTGAACAAATAGGCAGACTGTATGCTGTGGAGGAGAAAATCAGGATAGGACATCTGGAAGGCGGAGCTGTAGTAAGGCTTCGCCGGGAAGAATCGTACCCTATTATCAAAGGACTGGAAAAATGGTGCAGGCAGGAGTATGAACATACGGTTGAGAAATCGCCTATTGCCAAGGCCATATTCTATATGTACACACGTTTTGAACAACTGTCCGGATATGTCAACGATGCACAGTTCTGCATTGACAATAATCCAGTGGAGCGCTCTATAAGGCCATTGACTTTGAACAGAAAAAACACTCTTTTCTCCGGTTCACATGAAGCGGCACATGCAGCGGCAATATTCTTTTCACTGATGGGATGTTGCAGGGAAAATATGGTGAACCCAAAACTATGGATGCAGGACGTGTTGATTAGGGTACAGGAGAATGAAAGAGAAAAGAAAAACGACTACGCCGATTTACTGCCATTTAATTGGAAAGGATAAACAAGAAAGATAAATAAAGTCAAAAGCCAGACATGCTTCGTCTGGCTTTTGACTTTATTATAGCTTGGAGAGAAATACGGGCGAGGCCGAATGCTTACGTACCTTCACACAACTATACCGGCATCTTAACGGAACTATACCGGTGTCCTGGCATTACTTTACCTACAGTTTCCTATTGGTTTGCTTATATCTAAGATTATCTTGTCTACATCTAATACACTTCAACTACACTCCACCACGATTAAGCAAGTTTCTCTGTTCCATCAGACACACGCGTCATTTGATAAGCGATACGCTCTGTACCGTTCTTTACATAAATGATACCACAACGTTGAAAGCCATACTTCGTCAATATATGCTGCATGACTTTATTGTCCCGATGAGTATCTACCCGGAGATTGGGCCAACGTTCGAAACACCAGTTCAAGCAGGTTTCCGATACCCCCTTCTGTTTTCCGTTCGTTGCCAGCCGATGAATCACTCCATAAGGTTCATTATTGAGCCATGTTCCTTCATAAATCTGTTGATAAGTAGGGTCGTCTCCCAAGATAAAACAAAAAGTCCCCAAAATTTCTCCCTGTTCATCTATGCAGACAAAGCTATGTCCATCTTCAATTTCCTGACGAATCAATACTTCAGAAGGATAACCGTCAATCCATTGAGTAGTATTTCCGGTTGCACGCATAAAGGCACGGGCATAGTCATAAATCTCCATCACTAAAGGGAGATCTTTTATTTCGGTAGATCTGATTTCCATCATTTGAAAAGTTATTCAAGAATAAAACAGATAATAAAATTACTCATTGATAGCTCCACAATGGGGGCATACACCTTTTTGCTTCAACTTTTCCCCACAACGCCCACAACGATACTTATACCCAATGTTCCGATGGACTTTCTTCGCAAAAACCAGCATAAAAAAGGCAAGGAACAGATAACCGATATAAATATGTGTCATCAGGATAAAGAAGAAATAGCAGAAAATACAGCAAGACATCAACCCCAGCAGATAAAAGATAGCTGCAGCGGGAGTTAACTGTCGGAACAAATCATCCAGCACCGCCAAAGCGACTATCAAAAACAGCCAAATACTCAACAAGAAGACAGAGAGAATAAAAGGAACTTTGAACGGCGACAAAGTAGGATTGAAATAAAAATGCTCCCACGTTTCAGGCACAAAGACCTGCATCGATTCGTAAATCGTTGCACTGAAAGCCATCAACAAACAAAGAAATAACGGATAAACACTATCTATATCATTAAAATAGACCATCTGCAACTGCTTTCGACGAAAAGCGCGAAACAGATATACACCGACGAATAAAGCGAAGATGATAATGAAATAAGAAGCATGCGTATCACTGAAAAGATGAATGGCCTGCGAAATACTATCAGTCGGCACAAATGACTTCTTGAGTTCTTTTTCACGTATCCAGCCCTGTTCATCCTGCGTATGAGCCAGCTTCACCCAAACACTGTCTACACTATCGGCAGGGTGAACCGCAAACTCTGCCACCACTACCCTATCCCCTTTATTCAACTGAATAAAAGTATCTTTTATCGGAAGACATTCCAAAGAGATGGAATCATCGACTACTTCCAAGTTTGTATTCCATGTATAATGCCGTTCGTACAAGTAAGTCAACGAGTCTTTCGTCTTCTTCGACAGTTCTTCCGAATCCAAAGCCGGTGCTTTATAATAACAAGATGAGAGCAAAAGTAAACATAGTAGTAGGTTCATCACTGTTTTCATCACTGTTTTCACCACAGAGGACGCAGAGGACACAGAGGATAAAAAGGATAAAGAGGGTAAAAAGGGGAAAGAAGGTAAAGAAGGTAAAGAGAAAAACTTTCTACACTTTTTCCAAAAAACACTCAAACAGTCTGTATCAGAAGAATGAGTGAAGATGTTACCTCCACTATATCCTCTGTGTCCTCTGCGTCCTCTGTGGTGAAAACTGTGGTGAAAATTGTGAATAATGATTCTCATTGAGCCGCTTTTACTTTCATTTGACAATTCTTACAATCAAATTCCAGACGAAAACGTTTGCCGTCATTTGACACCAGGTAATAGGGTTCTTTATAAGGTGAACGTACCCGTTGATGGATGGGACACCATCCCATACTGTAACGCAAACAATGTTTGCAGAACATCAGTACCGCATCTTCCACCGCTTCTTTTTCGTAAGCCGCTGCTACCTGTTGAACCCCATGCTCCTGATAGAAAGAGGCTGCACGAGTATTCATGACATTCCCCAAATAGGTTAGTGTCGTTTGTGGAAAAGCATGATTGGTTGACTTCCATACCGACAATTCTTGACGGTAATTGATTCGACGGGCAGTTATTAACCGGTCGATTGCCTGTCGGCGGAAATCGGCTAATACCGAAGCCGGCAGAAACCAGTTGTCGGTAAAAGAGATTTCTATTTCTTTTGCTTCGAAAGGCGTATTCCCCAATTTGGACAGTTGCGTTTTCAGGTTGTCCGTTTGTGGAGTCCGAGCCGGCTCTTTCTCACGTGGAAGGGTGATTGTGACGCTATTATCATCTTCGTCAGTCAATGTCAAAGAGAAACCGGAATGATGGTCGGCAAGCAACATTCGCACTGCGATTTTCCTTTCGGCAGACTTACGGGAAAGCACTCGTTCAAATTCTTGGTCGAAATTACGATATAATGTGGTACGAGGCTTGATGCGAGGCATTTCCTGTGGATATAGTTTGTTGCTGTCCACCCGGTTGATGCGGAATCCCTGTAAACGTCCCTGTTCGTCGATATAACAAACACCGTCTCCATTGTTAAAGGATTTAAGTCCCGCAACCGTCAGATAATTGCCGCGAATCTCCTTCACAGTCCCCATCTCCTCGCCCAACGACTTGGGAGTGTCGAAAGAGAAAATCTCTTTGTCACGTCCATGCAGGAAATAATGTGTGAATCCACGGCTGAAACTCTTATCCAGTTGCGGCTTAAACTCGAAATTGCACGTACCCGAAGAAGCCCTTACATATTCCGGACGACGGGCAAAGATGGCATCCAGCTTCTGACGATAAGCGGCCGTTACATTCTTCACGTAAGAAACGTCTTTCAGTCGCCCTTCTATCTTGAACGAGGAAGCTCCGGCATCCAGCAATTGCTCCAGTTCGTCACTTTGATTCATATCTTTCAAGGAAAGCAGATGTTTGTCTTTGACAATCACTTTCCCGTCCGCGTCTACCAGACTAAAAGGTAACCGGCAGAATTGCGCACATTCCCCCCGATTGGCACTGCGACCGAAACAGGCTTGGCTGACGTAGCACTGCCCGCTATAGCTGACACAAAGTGCCCCATGTACGAATACCTCTAAAGGCACTTCCGGACAATTTTCGTGTATCTTCTTTATTTCACGCAACGATAGTTCCCGCGCCAGGACTACTTGCCGGAAACCCGCCTCCCAAAGGAATTTTACTTTTTCCGGTGTACGGTTATCCATTTGTGTACTGGCATGAAGCGGTATCGGAGGAAGATTCAACTTCGTGATCCCCATATCCTGCACAATCAGTGCGTCTACGCCAATCCGATAAAGTGCATGAATCATCTCCTCCGTCTCTTTCAATTCTTCTTCTTTCAGAATCGTATTGACCGTGACATAAATACGTGCATGATACAAATGGGCATGCTGCACCAATGCTTCAATATCTTCCAATGAGTTCACAGCCGCCGCACGGGCACCGAACTTCGGAGCACCGATATATACAGCATCTGCCCCATGATTGATAGCTTCAATGCCACATTCCAGGTTTTTCGCCGGAGCGAGAAGTTCTATTTTACGCTGCTTTATCATTGAATATCGTTGATGTTGTAAGGTGTTTCCTGATAAACGAAGTAGTTCAGCCAATTGGAGAACAACAAATTAGCATGAGCACGCCAACGTACCAACGGGCCTTTTTCAGGATCATTGTCTATATAATAATTGCGGGGCATCTCTATCGGCAAGCCTTTATCGAGATCGCGACGGTATTCCGTGTCCAGTGTCAGCGGAGAATATTCGGAGTGTCCCGTGACAAAGAATTCACGACCGCCCCGTGCCATTGCCATATAGACACCGGCATCTTCCGATTCGGAAAGCAACGTCAATTCCGGAACTTTCAGAATGTCTTCCCTGCGTACTTCTGTATGACGGCTATGCGGCACATAGAAACAATCATCAAAACCACGGAAGATGGAGTGGAAAGGTTCCAATACCCGATGTTCAAAGATACCGAACATCTTCTCTTTCAACGGATATTTAGGAACTCCATAATGATGATACAATCCGGCCTGCGCAGCCCAGCATATATATAAGGTAGAAGTGACATGCGTACGTGCCCAATCAAAGATTTCCGTAATCTCATCCCAATAGGTCACCTCCTCGAAGTCCATCTGTTCTACAGGAGCTCCGGTGATAATCATACCATCATACTTCTCGTGACGCATCTGGTCGAAATCCGTATAGAACGTTTTCATGTGTTCTATCGGCGTATTCTTTGACGTGTGGCTCTTGATCTTCATAAATGAAATCTCCACCTGAAGAGGTGTATTGGAGAGTAAGCGCACCAAGTCTGTTTCCGTTGTAATTTTCAACGGCATCAGATTCAGAATCACAATCCGTAGCGGACGAATATCCTGTTGCGTAGCGCGGGAAGTGTCGATCACAAAAATATTCTCTTCCTTCAAAAGCTCTATCGCAGGTAGTTTATCGGGTAAATTTAAAGGCATAATCGCTATATATTAGTAATTTGAGTGCAAAAATACGAAAAATATAGCAGATTATAGGGAGGTAGCTTATTTAGAAGACGTACAAATTAAGTCAATTTAAACATAGAAGCATAACAACCAATCAATAAAAGCCTTATTTTTGCCGGAGAAATTAGTACTAATAATTTAAATCTTAGAAAAATGGCATACGTAATTAGTGACGATTGTATTGCTTGCGGAACTTGCATTGACGAGTGTCCGGTAGAAGCTATCTCTGAAGGTGATATCTATTCTATCAACCCAGATGTATGTACTGACTGTGGTACTTGTGCAGACGTTTGTCCGTCTGAAGCAATTCACCCGGCTGAATAATACAAGTTACAAAAAGAGTATAGGCTGCTTTCTATGGAAGGCAGCCTTTTTTTATTCCTCTTTCTTCACCACAGATTACACAGATTAACACAGATTAATTCACAATCACACGGATAGAAAAATACAAAGAAGTTCCTTAAACAAAAAATCACCCTTACTGCATACTGTAGTAAGGATGATTTTATTAATCTAATATTTTTCAGACAGACAATCTCTTTTCAATCTGTGTCAATCTGTGTAATCTGTGGTGAACTCTTATTTCAACTTAGCCAATGCTTCTTTGATACGACGGATAGCCTCTACGATATTTTCATCGCTTGTAGCATAACTCATACGGATACATTCAGGAGCACCGAAAGAGGCACCACCTACACAAGCCACGTGAGCTTCTTCAAGCAAGTACATTGCCAAATCATCCGAATCTGCAATCTTACGTTCGCCGTTGCTCTTTCCAAAGAAAGCATCGCATTTCGGGAACAGATAGAAAGCACCTTGCGGAACGTTTACCTCAAATCCCGGAACTTCCTTAGCCAACTTCACAATCAGGTCACGACGGCGTTGGAATGCTTTCTGCATTTCTTTTACCGGTTCTTGTGTTCCTGTATATGCCACTTCAGCAGCTTTTTGAGAAACAGAACAAGGACCTGAAGTGTACTGACCTTGCAACTTGTTGCAAGCTTTTACAATCCATTCCGGACCGGCAATGAAACCGATTCTCCATCCTGTCATAGCGTAAGCCTTGGATACACCGTTTACAATCACTGTACGTTCCTTCATTTCTGGGAATTGAGCGATACTCTGATGTGCACCAATATAATTGATATGTTCATAAATCTCGTCAGCGATTACTATCACCTGCGGATGTTTAGCCAATACTGCTGACAATCCGGCCAATTCTTCTTTTGTATATACAGAACCTGTCGGATTAGACGGAGAACAAAGAATCAATGCTTTGGTCTTCGGAGTAATAGCTGCTTCCAGCTGTTCCGGAGTAATCTTGAAATCTTGTTCGATACCTGCCGAAACAATTACGGGAGTACCTTCTGCCATTTTCACCATTTCCGGGTAGCTTACCCAGTAAGGAGCCGGCACGATGACTTCGTCACCCGGATTTACCAATACAAGGATGGTATTACAAACAGATTGTTTGGCACCATTGGCACACGAAATTTGAGCGGCTGTATATTCCAGACCGTTTTCTTTTTTCAGTTTCTCAACAATAGCATTGCGCAAAGCCGGATAACCCGGTACCGGAGAGTAACGAGAAAAGTTATCATCTATGGCTTTTTTCGCAGCTTCTTTGATGTGGTCAGGAGTATTAAAATCCGGTTCTCCTACACTTAAGTTAATAACATCAACACCCTGTGCCTTGAGCTCGTTGCTCTTTTGCGACATGGCAAGCGTCGCCGATGGCGACAAGCTGTTCAAACGATCTGATAATTGATTCATTTTGTATCTATTTTATTGTTGTTGAGTGAAAATCGTTGCAAAATAAGCGATAATATTTGATATATGAAAACAAATTGGCAATTTACTTATTAAAATGTAAAGTATGCCCCATTCTTTCTTTCTTTGTTCTCAAGTATCGTTCATTATACGGATTAGGAACTGTTTCAACAGGTACATTTTCTACTATCTCCAATCCGTATGCTTCCAAACCAACACGTTTCACCGGATTATTTGTCAAAAGTCTCATTTTGTGTACTCCCAGTTCACGAAGGATTTGTGCGCCTACTCCGTAATCACGCTCATCGGCAAGGTGTCCCAAACAAATATTCGCGTCAACGGTATCCATACCGTCTTCCTGCAACTTATATGCTTTCATCTTTTCCATCAGACCGATGCCACGTCCTTCCTGATTGAGGTAAACCACCACGCCTTTTCCTTCTTTTTCGATCATTTCCATCGCTTTATGCAGCTGCTCTCCACAGTCACAACGTTGTGAGCCAAGGATATCCCCAGTAGCGCAAGAGGAATGGACACGTACCAAGATCGGTTCGTCTTCACTCCATGTTCCTTTAAATATAGCCATGTGCTCCAATCCGTTTGATTTCTGGCGGAAAGGAATCAGACGGAACTTTCCGTGTTCGGTAGGCATATTTACTTCTACTCCTTTTTCTACAATGGATTCCTGTTTCAGGCGATAAACGATCAGGTCATGGATAGAAATCAGTTTCAGTCCGTGTTCGTCTGCCATCTGACGGAGTTCGGGCAAACGTGCCATTGTTCCGTCTTCACTCATGATTTCCATCAAGGCACCTGCGGGGTAAAGTCCTGCCAGACGAGCCATATCAATCGTAGCTTCTGTATGTCCGGCACGGCGAAGTACTCCTTTTTCTTGCGCATACAACGGATTGATGTGTCCGGGACGCCCGAAAGTAGCCGGTGTAGAAGTCGGATCGGCCAACGCCTGAATAGTAGCGGCACGGTCGGAAGCGGAAACACCTGTTGTACAGCCCTCCAATTTGTCAATAGTAACCGTAAAAGGAGTTCCCAACACGGAAGTATTATCACTTACCTGATGCGGTAAATCCAACTCCTTGCAACGAGACACTGTGACAGGTGCACAAAGTACGCCACGTGCATGTTTCAACATGAAATTTACTTTTTCGGGAGTTATCTTTTCAGCTGCAATAATCAAGTCGCCTTCGTTTTCGCGGTCTTCATCATCCACTACTATGACAAACTTGCCTTCTTTGAAGTCGGCAATCGCATCTTCTATTCTATCCATTTTAATAGTCTCTTTCATAACACTTATTTATTGATTTTCTGTATGATGAATTGAATTTGTTCATTGTTCTTTATAATCCGTTCCATATCCTTAGCCAGATGAACGCGGAACGCCCAGATGCGGAAATAGAAAAATAAACCGATAGGGAAAATGACTCCGGCTACCAGATTCAACCAATATATATGGAACGGGCGCACATGAGCAGAAACGGAAATAACCGGATAATTGTTTAATGCACCGATCAAAGTGGCAGATTTCGTATTGGACATTTCTTCAACCAACGCTTCCAGCTTTTCATTGATTGCCATCACCTCGTTATCATCCTCACTCGCCATCCACAACTTAAAGTAATTCGGCGCTTTTTCCAATCGTTTCCTGGCGGCATACGCTTTACACTCTGCCGAAAGTTGTTCCAAATCACCCGTCAGACGTACGTAATCAGGATCATGAATAATCACTTCTTTCTTAAATATATGGCGCACACTACGAATTCCCACAATCTTTTTAAACCAGTTGATATAGGCATCTGCATTAAGCACCACAGAGTCTTTATTCGATTTATAAGTAAGGAAGATTCCTAACGGGGCAAGGACTGCGCTACTTGTCCACATCCCCATCCAAACAATCCACTTACCGTCGCGGGCCATTTTATATCCTGTATTATCAATGATATAATAAATGATAAACACCAACACTGATACGATGACCGGCATTCCCAGACCTCCTTTACGGATAATACCGCCCAACGGAGCTCCGATAAAGAAGAACAGCAGACAAGAAAGTGAAATCGTTATCTTCTTATGCCATTCCGTCTTATGTTTTCGAATACTATAATCATTGTTCTCCATCGTGAATTTCTTGAACCCAAGATCGTTAGCCACGTTCTCCGCACGACTGACAGCGGAAGAAATCACCTTCTGTTTCTGCGTTAAAGAGGCTACTTCGTAAAGGCTGTCTACATTATATTCATGAATATCCGCCTTTTCTATTTTGACCGTATCTTCTTTTGTCAATCCATAAGAAGGACGGAAATTTCCTTCTGCCACTTCCCTGTAATACTGTCGTCCGATACTATCTCCCACAACCGTCATCGAGTCAATGGAACTCTGCAACTGCGCCATGTCCTTAGCACTGGACTGCTTACCCATAATCTCACCGTCAACCATATTGAAATCGGAATTAAACTCAATAATGGTATGTTTTTCCCTGAATTCCTCACGTCGGTAAGGTACATTCTCCGATTTCATACTTTGAGCTTTCAGATTCTCAAATAAATCTCCGCTATACAAATGCAGCCAAAGATGCTGTTTATCCGCAGTCATCTCCAAACGCCCGGAATCAGCATATATAATACGTGCTTTCTCAAAGCCATCTTTCATACTATAAATCAGCACATCATATAGCATACCGGTCTTCCGGTTCTTCTTAGCTACCTTTAAATTATAGTCCTTGATTTCAGAATAGAAAACTCCTTCCGGAATGTCCAACTCCGGAGATTTTTGTTTCATCGAAAGAATCAGGGTTCCCAATTTAGCCTGGGCAATAGGACCTACTACATTTTGGAAATAGAATGAGACACCGACAAGCCCGCAAACGAAGAAAGCAAGCGGACGCATGATTTTAAGGAGAGAAATACCTGCGGCTTTCATCGCAAGCAATTCATAACGCTCGCCAAAGTTACCGAAAGTAATCAAAGAAGCCAGTAGCACTGCCAATGGCAACGATACCGGCACTAATGTTAACGCGGAATAAAAGAAGAATTGAGCCATTACGCTCATCTCCAATCCCTTTCCGACCAATTCGTCTACATATCTCCACAGGAACTGCATCATGAATATGAACAGACAGATGAAGAATGTACCAATAAAGAGCATCAAAAAACTCTTTACGATGAATATATCTAATTTCTTTATGCGTAGCATCTTAATAGGTTCGTGCAATTAGGATGCAAAATTAGCACAAAAAAAGGAGCATCGAAAATTTTTAGTTGAAAGTTAACTAAAAACCACAAGTTCTTCTTAATTTAGCTACTTGCGACTCCCACAATTCTTTCATATCGGCTACTTCATCCGGCTCTGCGAAATCGGTAATTTCCAACACATAGTCACTAGTCAGCTCATTATAAGTCATCTTGATTTCAAAATAATCGCGTTCGTTTTCATCATCCTGCCAACGGAAGCGGATAAAAGAGAAAGAGCGAATGGCAATAATCTCTGCTTTCCTCAGCTCTGTCTTCCCCCAATGGAACTCTACTATTTTATCGTCAGAAATAACTTTGTCGGCAAACCAGTCCTCCAACCCGGTCGGTGTACTAATAGCTCCCCAAAGAATATTTTTAGACGTTGCATTCAACAAATACTCCAAATGAATCTTTTCCTTTTTCATAGCAATTTCGAATTGTTTTTACGTGTGCCAAGATAAATACTTTTTTCTAAATACGCCGCATAAATCAGACACTTTATTTAATTATTCTTTCATTATCGAGCTTCAAACTTCCTGTTTATAGGGAAAATCAAACCCTTTCTTAAAGAAAAAACACAAAAAAGTTATGAATTGTTTTGGAGATTATAAAAAATCATCTATCTTTGCACCCGCAATCGAGAAACGATGGCGGGATAGCTCAGCTGGTTAGAGCGCATGATTCATAATCATGAGGTCCCC
>ERZ1026947.1079-NODE-1079-length-11752-cov-6.006754_pt1 | contig 11752 bp, 15 predicted proteins | sample MGYA00519568_ERZ1026947 | MGnify/ENA primary metagenome ERZ1026947 (study PRJEB26926, sample SAMN06164744) | human gut metagenome | biome: ENVO:00009003; feature: ENVO:2100002; material: ENVO:00002003 | host: Homo sapiens | place: USA | collected 2012 ...
ATTATAGAGAGGTAATACAATGGACGCTTTAAACAAAAAAACGATTGAAGACATTGATGTTAAGGGTAAAAAAGTTCTTGCTCGCTGTGATTTTAATGTTCCGCTTAAAGACGGCGAAATTACAAATGATAAGAGAATTGTAGCTGCTCTTCCGACAATTAAGTATCTTATGGAAAACGGAGCAAAGGTTATTCTTTGTTCACATCTCGGCAGACCTAAGGGAGAATATAAGCCTGAGTTCAGTCTTGCACCTGTTGCTAAAAAGCTCTCAGAGTATCTTGGCGTTGAGGTTAAGCTTGCTGAGGATGAAAATGTTGTAGGCGATAATGCTAAGGCAATGGCAGCTGAGCTTAAAGACGGCGAAGTAATGCTTCTTGAAAATGTACGTTACAGAAAAGAAGAGACAAAGAACGAGGAAAACTTCTCAAAAGAGCTTGCATCTCTTGCTGATATCTTTGTTAATGATGCTTTCGGTACAGCTCACAGAGCTCACTGCTCAACAACCGGTGTTGCATCCTATCTTCCTGCTGTTTGCGGTTACCTTATCCAGAAAGAAATTAAGTTTATGGGTGGTGCTCTTGCTGATCCTAAGAGACCACTCGTTGCTATTCTCGGCGGTGCTAAGGTTTCAGATAAAATCGGTGTCATTTCAAACCTTATTGAAAAGTGTGACACAATCATCATCGGCGGCGGTATGGCTTATACCTTTATGAAGTATCTCGGCCACAGCATCGGTGATTCTCTTCTCGAGGCTGACTGGATTGAAAAAGCAGGCGAAATGATGAAATCTGCTGAGGAAAAGGGTGTTAAGTTCCTCATTCCTGTTGATAACAAGGTTGGTAAGGAGTACGACGAAAACACAGAGAGCATGGTTGTAAACAGTGATGAAATTCCTGACGGCTGGATGGGTCTTGATATCGGTCCTAAGACAGAGGCTATGTTTGCAGATGCAATCAAGGGCGCAGGCACAGTAATCTGGAATGGTCCTATGGGTGTATCAGAGTGGGATAACTTTGCATCAGGTACAATCACAGTAGCAAAGGCTGTTGCTGAGTCAGGTGCTATCTCAGTTATCGGCGGCGGTGATTCAGTTGCTGCTGTTACTAAGCTTGGCTTTGCTGATAAGATGAGCCATATTTCAACAGGCGGCGGTGCTTCACTTGAATTCCTTGAGGGTAAGGATCTTCCGGGCATCTGTGCACTTGCTGATAAAGATTAATAATGGGCAGATACTTTAACAGATTTGTAACGAATTTACCATCTGAACAAATAAATGCGGTTATTGATAATTTTTATACGATAAACAGCTTCAAGCCCTACGGATATAAGGGTGAGTCCTGGATGAAGCTTGGCAAGGGGATACTGGTGGCACCTCAGATAATGAGAGCTTCTGTTCAGGAAAATGTTGTTACCATAGAGGCATTTGTAAGATATGCTATATTACCGGGTGTTTACTTGGGCGAGTTTGAGCTTGATGACAGCTTTTTCCTTTGTGTGCCTAAAAAGGCTTTAATAAGCAAGATAAGAAATCTGGAAATGCAGCTGGGCTTCAACTCATATCAGCAGATGAATACACAGTATAATAATTATCAGAATCAAAATAATTTGTTTAATAATAATCAGATTCCGTTTAAAGTGTGTCCGCAGTGCAAAAAGAATTCAAAGATAGACTCTGCATTTTGTATGTATTGCGGTAATAAATTTTAATATCATAAGGAGAATAATTATGAATAAGACTCTTAGAAAAGCTGTTATTGCAGGTAACTGGAAGATGAATAACACTCCTGCACAGACAACAGCACTTATTAATGAGATGAAACCACTTGTTGCAGACGCAGATTGTGATGTGGTTCTTTGTGTACCTTTTGTTGATGTTCCGGCTGCAGTTGAGGCTGCAAAGGGCTCAAACATCAAAATTGGTGCTGAGAATGTTCATTTTAAGGACAGCGGTGCTTATACAGGTGAAGTTTCTGCAGATATGCTCCTTGAGCTTGGTGTTGAATATGTAGTTATCGGTCACAGCGAGAGAAGACAGTATTTTGCTGAAACAGACCAGACTGTAAATCTTCGCACTCTCAAGGCTCTTGAAAAGGGACTTAAGCCTATCGTTTGCGTTGGTGAAACGCTTGAGCAGAGAGAGCTCGGTTATACAGAGACTCTTCTTAAATATCAGACAAAGATGGCGCTCACAAACGTTTCTGCTGAACAGCTTGAAAATGTAATTATCGCTTATGAGCCGGTTTGGGCAATCGGCACAGGCGTAACAGCTACTGCTGATCAGGCTGATGAGGGCAACGGATATGTACGTGCAGCGATTGCAGAGGCTTATGGTGCTGATATGGCTGAAAAGGTAACGATTCAGTACGGTGGTTCAATGAATGCTAAGAATGCAGATGAGCTTGTTTCTAAGGTGAATGTAGACGGCGGACTTATCGGTGGCGCTTCACTTAAGGCTGAGGATTTCTCAATCATCGTTAAGGCTGCAAGCAAATAATTGATATGTTGTGGGTAGGTTAATTCCTGCCCACTTAAACTGTAAGAAACTTTGGAGGATTTATAATTATGAAAAAGCCAGTTGTGCTTTGTATTATGGATGGTTTTGGTAAAAATGCATCCGATTACGGCAATGCGGTTGTTGCCGCCAATAAAGTAAATCTTGATAAAATTATGGCTGAGAATCCATATACCTATATCGGTGCATCAGGTATGGATGTTGGTCTTCCTGACGGACAGATGGGTAACTCAGAGGTTGGCCACACCAATATTGGTGCCGGCAGAATCGTTTATCAGGAGCTTACAAGAATTACCAAGTCAATTGAGGACGGCGATTTCTTTGAAAACGAGTCTATGAAGGCTGCTGTTCAGAATGCAATTGATCATAATACAGCTCTTCACCTTATGGGTCTTATGAGTGACGGTGGTGTTCACTCTCACAATTCTCATATCTGGGCTATCGTTGAGCTTGCTAAAAGAATGGGTCTTGAAAAGGTTTATCTTCACTGCATTATGGACGGACGTGACGTTCCTCCCACAAGCGGTAAGGATTTTGTTGCAGATGCAATCCATAAGCTTGATGAAATCGGTGTAGGCAAGGTTGCTACAATCGTAGGCAGATATTATGCAATGGACAGAGATAATAACTGGGACAGAGTAAAGAAGGCTTACGACGCACTTGTATTTGGCAAGGGTATTCAGACAACAGACCCTGTTAAGGCGATTGAAGAATCCTATGAAAAGGTTGATGCTGATGGTAAGAATGTAACAGATGAGTTCATTGAGCCTACAGTATGCCTTGAAAATGAGGGCAGAATCAGCGCAAATGACAGTGTTGTATTCTTTAATTTCCGTCCTGACAGAGCAAGAGAAATTACAAGAACCTTTGTTGATGATGATTTCAAGGGCTTTGAGCGTGACAGAGTTCCTGTAACCTATGTTTGTATGACACAATATGATGCAACAATGCCGAATGTACTTGTTGCTTTCAAGCCGCAGAGCCTTTCAAATACACTGGGCGAATATCTTGCAAAGAATAATATGACACAGCTTAGAATTGCTGAGACGGAGAAGTATGCACACGTAACCTTCTTCTTCAACGGCGGTGTTGAGGCGGTTAACGAGGGTGAGGACAGAATCCTTATTCCTTCACCAAAGGTTGCAACTTATGACCTTAAGCCTGAGATGAGCGCTTATGAGGTTTCGGAAAAGCTTGACGAGGCTGTGCTTTCAGGTAAGTATGATGTTGTGATTGTGAACTTCGCAAACTGCGATATGGTTGGACATACAGGAATTTTTGATGCTGCAGTTGCTGCAGTTGAGGCTGTTGATAAGTGCGTAGGCTCTCTTTATGAGGCTGTTAAGAAAATGGGCGGCTGCCTGTTTATCACAGCGGATCACGGTAATGCTGATCAGATGAAGGAGCCTGACGGTTCTCCGTTCACAGCTCATACAACAAACCCTGTTCCTTTTATTGCTGCGAACTGCGGTGAGGGTACAGAGCTTCGTGAGGGCGGCAGACTTTGTGATATCGCTCCGACAATGCTGAAAATGCTTGATCTTCCTCAGCCTGAGGAAATGAGCGGTGAGTCTTTAATAAAATAAACTTATGGGTCGATTTTATCGGCCCTTGTTTTTTAGGAGGTTTCATGGATAATACACAAAAATTCAGCGGAAGAGCAGAGAATTATACTAAAGGCAGACCCGGTTATCCAAGAGCTTTATTTGATTGTTTGTATACGGATTACGGCTTTTCGGATCATTCATCCATTGCGGATATCGGCTCAGGTACAGGCAAATTTTCAAAATATCTTCTTGATAAAGGCAGTACAGTTTATTGTGTTGAACCAAATGAGGATATGCGTAAAGCTGCTGAAAATGAGCTTGGTGATTACAGCAATTTTATCTCTGTAAATGGTACATCGGATGCGACTACACTTAAGGATAACGCAGTTGATTTTATCACTGCAGCACAGGCTTTTCATTGGTTTGATGCTGAGAAATTCAAAGATGAATGTAAAAGAATTCTTAAGCCGAAGGGCTTGATCGTGCTCGTCTGGAATACACGCGATATGAGCAGTGAATTCAATGTTAAGAGCTATGAAATATACAGAAAATATTGTCCGTCCTTTAAGGGATATCACGGCGGAATGAAAGATGATGATAAGCTGATTTCAGATTTTTTTAAGAACGATTTCAGGAAAATTGTTTTTGAAAATCCTCTTGCCTTTACCAAAGAAAAATTTATAAAAAGAAGTCTTTCCGCCTCGTATTCACTGAAACAGGGTGACGATAATTATGAAAGATATATTGCCGAGCTGAAAGACTTGTTTGATGAATACAGTGAAAATGATATTGTTACGATGAAGAATAATACAACTGTATATATAGGAGGCGTTTTATGAAAAAGTATGATGTGATATTGTTTGATCTTGATGGTACACTGACAGACTCTTCACCCGGTATTATGAACTCAATCGTGTATGCCCTGAAGAAGTATAATATCAGTGTTAAAAATACAGACGATTTAAGGATATTTCTCGGTCCTCCGCTCCATGAATCCTTCAGGGATTTTTACAGCTTTGATGATGAAAAGTCTATGGAAGCTGTGGGGTTTTACAGAGAATATTTCAGCACTAAGGGTTTGCTTGAAAATGAAGTTTATTCCGGAATAAGAGAGATGCTTGAAGATTTGAAAGAGCATGGAAAAAAATTAATTCTTGCCACCTCAAAGCCGCAGCCGTTTACGGACAGAATTATGGAACATTTTGATTTGGCAAAATATTTCGAGTTCATTGCAGGATCAAATATGGACGGTACACGCTCCAAAAAGGCAGAGGTTATTGCATATGCTCTTGAAAGCTGTAATATAACAGATAAATTCAATGTTGTTATGGTTGGCGACAGAGAACACGACATAATCGGAGCAAAGACAGTCGGCATTGATTCAGTCGGTGTGGAATACGGTTACGGTGATTATGATGAGCTTTCTGACGCCGGTGCAACCTATATTGTAAAAACAGTTGAGGAATTGAAGGGCTTGCTAATTTAAATTATTGTTTAGTGTATCAACAATGTTATTGATATTTCGTAGGGCAGGGGCTTGTCTCCTGCCGAACATGATTTTTATATTGCGGTGAGCGCAAGCCCTCATCCTACAATAAACAATAATTTATAAAGGAGCAAATATGATCAAATCCATATTTTTTGATTTAGACAGGACACTGCTTAACGGCGATAAAAGGATATCAAATTCAGCGGTAAAATCATTCAGATATCTTCAAATCAGGCAAGTAAATTTAACGGCGTTGAGAAAATAAGAAAGCATTTTGGATTTTCTGAGTCGGAGGTTGCTGTGTTCGGCGATGATATGAATGATTTTGAAATGCTTAACGGATATAAAAATTCTGTTGCGATGGGCAATGCGGATGCGCGTGTAAAAGCAGTTGCAAGATTTGTAACAAAAAGCAATGATGCCGACGGAATTTCTTACGCTTTAAAAGAGCTGCTTAAGGTTATATAGAGGTGAATATGAAAACATTATATGTATCAGATCTGGATAAAACACTTTTGAGAAACAATCAAAAAACATCAGAATTCACAAACAGCACAATCAACAGTCTTGTTGAAAAAGGTATGCTGTTTTCTTATGCTACTGCAAGGTCCTATGTTACTGCACATAAGGCAACGCAGGGACTGAATGCACAGATACCTTTGATTGTTTATAATGGTACCTTTGTTATTGATAACGCGACAGGAGAAATTTTAATTTCAAATTATCTTGATCATGCTGATGAATTGCTGTCTGATGTTATTGACAGTGGTATTTATCCTATTGTTTATTCATATATCAATGGTTCGGAAAAATTTTCATATTATGCCCCAAAATGCAGCAGCCCTACTATACAGTTCATAAAATCAAGAAAAAATGATATAAGAGAAAACTGTGTAAATTCAGAGGAGGAGCTTTATAAAGGGGACATCTTTTATATGACTTGTATTGATGATGAGTATAAGCTTAAAGAGTTGTATGAAAAGTATAAGGAAATATATAATTGTCTTTTTTACAAAGAGCCCTATTCAGATGAATGGTGGCTTGAAATAATGCCTAAAAATTCTTCAAAGGCGAATGCCATTAAACAGCTTAAGGAATATCTCGAATTTGATAAGGTTGTAGCCTTTGGCGACGGTGAAAATGATATTGAAATGTTTGAGATTGCAGATGAATGCTTTGCTGTTGAAAATGCTGTTAAAAGTCTTAAGCAAATCGCAACCGGAGTTATAGCAGATAACGATAACGACGCAGTCGCAAAATGGCTTTTGGAAAATTCCGGTTTTTAAAAATGATTTTACCGCCTTATATATCGTTTGTAATTACTCAGGTATTATGATATTATTTATAAGGTGAATTATATGAAGCATTACAGCGTCCTTACAAGGGCAGATGAAAGCAAATTTGAGAAATATATTGTTAACCAAAACGATACAGGCGATGTTTTTTATTTCCTGTGATGATAATGATGAAGAGGATATTATAAAGAATACAGATATTTCTGTATTTATTGACAGCAAAAGAAATGTTTATAAATTTGATAACAGCGAGATCGTTTTATTTTCAGATAAAAAATTTTCTTTTACTCCCATTTCGTGGTTTAAGAAATTCTGTCGGAAATCTTGTTGGATTATTGAAAGAAAATTATAATATTGACAAAGACAGAATTTATGTTTTCGGTACGTCGTTCGGAGACTTTTGTACATGGAGATTGGTATATCATAATCCGGAGCTTTGTGCCTGTGCCATACCTGTTATGGGCGGATTTGATGATATCATTGAAAAGTCAGTTTATACTGATTTTGAAAGGTTTGTCAATGTGCCGATGTGGGCAGCACATTCTTCGGACGATGAATGTGTAAGTATTTGATGATTATGCAGTTGAAAGAATCAAGAAGCTTGGCGGAAACATAAAATATTCACGCTGGGATAAATACGGACACGGCATGGCACGTCACTTTTATAAAAAGGAAAAGTGGTGTGATTATATGTTTGAACAAAAGTTAAATCATTAAAATGCAAAAGAAAAAAGCACACCATATAACACGGTGTGCTTTTTCCATAAGGGGTAAAAAATTTATGTGAAAACGTAGTTGGTATATATAAAAAGGCCGAGTAAATAATCAATATTTAAACAACCTTGTTGACTATTTTGTAATTCTGTAAGGGTTTGGAGCATGGCTTCTTTCTGATAAAGCTACATATTCAGGCCTTGCATTTTTAGCAAAAGCACCCTTAATCATAAAGAAAGCGATATCCTTACTGATTTTCTCATAGTCCACATTGAAGATTTTTGCCGAAACATTTTTGTTAAATGCATTAACAAGCGGTCCCATACAAAATGCAGTGATGATTGTACCGATACCGATATTTTTTATCTCGGTAAAATTGCCTTTGAAAATTGCTGCAAATCCTCCGCTCACAATTAAACCGATAAGTATTACCAGAATATCTGTAATAACTCTTACCCATTTGTACTGGAGCTTGGTTGAACGGCTGAGCATAAAGCCGAGCGCATCATAAGGACCTACACCAATATTGGCGGTAAAGAATAGTGAACAAGCGAAGCACAAGGTTACTATGCCGATTAAGAGAAGGGGTACTCTTACGGCAAGCGTGTAATGATTTTCAACAACAGGTGAAATTAAGCTCTGGAATAACTCACAGGCGTAACCGCAGCCTATCATATTGATTACCGTACCTACACCGATTAAACCTCTGTGGGCAACAATCAAAACATAAAGCAGAATCACTGCATTTATAATCATCTGATATGTACCAAAGCCGATGCCCAGTGTGCTTGCGACGTTCATATTCATTGATGTAAAAGGATCAACCCCAAAACCGGAGACCGAGAAAAGTGAAATTCCAAAACCCATTATGATAATGCTGATAAAGGAGAGAATTACTCGCTTAACCATATGGTGCTGAGTAAACATATCTTTCATATATCCGTAAGCTTCTGATTTCAATTTGCTCATATGCTGACCTCTGTTCGATTTGTTGTTTCCCCTCTTTGCTTACATTATATGCTTGCGATTGAAAAAATCAAGTTTTTTGTGCAACTTTCTACTTATGTAATATTTTGCACAAAAAAGTTGGAATAATTTTGTGCAAAATAAATAAATATTATTCCATTTGCTTGCCTAAGAAGGCAGCTGCGACCTGAACGAGCTTAACATCTGTTTCGCTGGGAAGGGTGTTGTCATTTTCCTCAATCAGTGCCACTGCACCGCTGACATCTCCGCCGTATATGATAGGATATACTACATTTGCTTTTCTGTTGAATCCCTCAATCGCATTCATACTTGGCACCACATCTGTGGAAATGTGAATGGCTCTGTTGTCCATAAGTTCCTCAAGATTCTTTGTTACTCTGCGTTCAAGTATTTCACGCTTGCTGATTCCTGATGCTGCTATAACGTGATCATTGTCCATAATAGCAACCGGCAGTCCGCCGTTTTTGTGCAGAACCTCCGCATACTGATTTGCGAAATTTGAAAGCTCACCAATTGGTGAGTATTTTTTAAATATCACTTCTCCCTCAGCGTCAGTGAAGATTTCCAGCGGATCCCCCTCCTTAATTCTGAAAGACCGTCTGATTTCCTTTGGTATTACGATTCTGCCAAGATCATCTATTCTTCTGACAATTCCTGTCGCTTTCATATCATCTACTCCTCAAATAATGTAAATTTATCTGTAATATTTTGCACATATTTAAGTTGTATATACTAAATATAAATTGAGATTTTTTGGAAAATTTAAATATATCCGATCAGTCCTTTGAAAATTAGGATGATTACTGTAAGTATATTGATGGTGTCAATACAGCATTTCATGAGTTTGTTTTCAATCCATAGGATATGAAAGAGTTTCTGAGTCAGAACCTTTAATGAATTTTGGTGCCCAAAAGAAAACGGAACAAGAATCGCCGTTTCGATAAAACAAATTGGAAAATGATGGGAACAACAAAAGCACCGTTTTATACGGTGCTTTTGTTGTGATATATTATTTGTATATTCTCGGTATTCGCGGATTTACCATAAGCGGCGATATATCAACACTGGCAATATCGCCAATCTGAACATCACTTCCTGTTATATCCACTGCAGTGTGTGACAAGCCGATTTCACCGATAACGCTGTACATTCTTCCGTTTATTTTAACATACATCTGCTGCTTTTTCAGAAATTTTTTCAGCTGTGAAAGAACGGAGCGAAAATCCGCAATTTCCTTTTCTTTAGCCAGACCAAAGCCGTCGTAGTGCCCAATCGGAACAATGGCAATTTTTGTTTCATGTTTCGTCGTATAAAGTCCGTTGTAGCCGATTGAATACCCTGCAGGTACGGTTTTTATTTCAATTACATCTGCTTCAAGAGATCCAAGCCTGTTAAGCCTGGTTTTATTTTTTGTAATAACCCTTCCTGTGAAAGCAGAGCCGATTCGTACACTGTCGAGGCATACGCCATCAACATTAAGCAGTGCAGGGGAGTTGCTGGCGTGGATAATGCCGACATTCTTGCCCGCCTTTTTTATTTGCTCCATTGTATCCTTGAAAAGTGCAAGCTGAGCTCTTGTAAGCTCCTCATTTGTAAAGGCGGATGAGAAATGCGTATATGCACCGATAAACTCAAGATGATTAAAATCGTAGCATTTTATTGCATCCTCAATTTCACTGGGCATAAAGCCATAGCGTCCCATACCTGTGTCGATTTTCAGATAGCATTTTGTCACGGTGTTCAGATCGGACGATACCTCGTTCATAACCTGAGCGGCATTCAGTGAGCCAATAGTGGCAATGCAGTTGTTTTTTGCAATGATTTCAGTCTCGCTTTTAATTCCTGTGGAACGCATCACGAGGATATCCTCTTTGTCAAGAACACTTCTGAGCTCAGGAATATCATCAACCTCAGTAATTGCAAAAATGCTGATGCCATTATCTCTGAGTATTTTTGAGAATTCCTTTATTCCAAAACCGTAGCCGTTGCCCTTTACAACTCCGATTAACGGCACGCCTGCTTTTTCCTTAATGATTTCGATATTTTCTTCAAGCTTGTTTTTGTCAATGATATATCGGCTCATACTGTTACCTTATTTTCTCAAGAACTTTAGTTGCGACATTGTAAAGATTGTAGACAGGCTTATTGATTACGTAGTCAAATTCACCCACAAATTCCTTCATATATCCTCCGAAGCCGTGCTTGAATCTCCACAGTCCGTAGTGCGGGTTGTCAGGATTCTGGCAATCGCCTGAAATTCCGCCGAAATCATAAACCTTGCAGCCGCATTCCATACCCCACTGCATCATTGCCCACTGCAGTGCATAGTTAGGATATACATTTCTATGTGCGTTTGATGATGCACCGTATTGGTACTTCATAACATTCTGTCCCCATTTGATAGCGATTGTGCCTGCTATAGCCTGTCCGTTATAGTATGCCATATAAAGCCTTGCATCGTCCGTCATGCAGTCAAGTATTTTTGCAAAATATTCCTTAGGTCTTGTTGAAAATCCGTCACGTTCTCCTGTTTCGCTCATAATTCTAACGAAATCGTCCAGCGCTTCTTTGCCGCAGATTTTAACCTCAACACCTTTTTTAGGTGCTTTTCTGATTCGGTTTCTGTAATCGGACTTGAAGGTGAGCATAAGTTCCTCCTCACTGAGACCGTTGTAGTCAAAGCAGTATACAAATCTCGGCTGAACATTTTCAAAATCCATACAGCCGGGATTGAGTTCGATAAAGCCCTTTTTAATCAGATGCTCCTTGAATGCTTGGTTTTCAATAACAATTTCAGGGTCGATTTTAAGGCAGTATGCCTTGTATTCCTTTCCGATTTCAAGAAGTCCGTTAAAGAGTTTATCAAATGTATCAAAGTCGTTCTCATCACATACGAAACCGCGACAGCAATACATAAGAGAGTTCTTGATTACGGGGATTGAACGGATAAGAACAGCGGCAGCACCTTTGATTTCTCCGTTATCATCCTTAAGCATTACTGCTTCAAATTTCCAAGCATCTTTTACCTTTGCCCACTTTGAAGAATGTTGAAAAAGTCCCTTAGGATGCTGCTTTATAAAGTTTTCATATTCAGCAAGATTGCTTTTATTCACTCTAACTATCATTATTTAAACTCCAGAATTAACTTGATTTATAATTTATTATTATAACAAATTACGCCCCTCTTGTCTATATTGACTTTTATTGC
>ERZ1026947.1087-NODE-1087-length-11645-cov-5.702330_pt1 | contig 11645 bp, 9 predicted proteins | sample MGYA00519568_ERZ1026947 | MGnify/ENA primary metagenome ERZ1026947 (study PRJEB26926, sample SAMN06164744) | human gut metagenome | biome: ENVO:00009003; feature: ENVO:2100002; material: ENVO:00002003 | host: Homo sapiens | place: USA | collected 2012 ...
AACAGAATCTGTTATTTATGCGTATTCTAATTTTTATCTAAATAAAGAGCTATCTTATGAAGATTTGAGGAAAAAGGCGAGGGACGCATATTCTAAGTTGAATGATGTTTATAGAACTGTTGTTGAAGAGTGGTTTCCATTAACAGACAGTGATTTGAAAGATTATTCAAAACAAAGCTATGATTTAGCAATAGATATACAAGAACTTTTATTTCTTTTGAATTCAGATAAAGGAGAAGAGTGGGCAATAAGTAATTTCAAGTTGAAATTAATAAAATATTATAGATCTATGGAAGCATGGAAAGAAGCAACTGATAAACTGGAATAACAAGAGGAAGCTAGATAGGAGTATAACAAGAGTGCAGGGACATGAAAATTCCTGCATTTTTGCTATTTTCAGATATTTTTCATCAAGACCGCAACACCGCAAGACCGCAATGTTGCAAAATAAAACTGCCGGATTCATCGGTTCCGACAGTTATTTGTCATGTGTATCATCATCTGTAAAAGTTAAAATGTCATTGGGGGTACAAGATAAGATCCGGCAAAGTTTTTCGATAGTAGATGCGGTAATATTCTGGTTATTCCGGAGTTGCTGCATAGTTCGGTAGTCGATGCCATTGTTGACGAGATAATATTGAGATATATTTCGTTTTTCCATTGTAATCCATAACGGACTATAATCAATCACATTGTTCCCGCCCTTCTAATTTATTTCCTGATTGTTTAATTATAAGTAGGGGAAAATGCAAAAATATAGTGAATAAATTCACTAGATAATATATAATTGGAAACATAAAAAGAGAAAGCAGTATTTATGGATTAAAAATATTATAAAGCATTGTTAAGTGGAAATTCGTCTGGTTCTCGAAAGAGGAACCGCAGTTCCCCAAACGAGAACTATAAATTGATAGAATATACTAAAATACTGTAAAATCAAAAATTTTCATAGTGCATAGAAAGGTAAGATGCACATGATGGAATCATTAGGAAATAGATTAAAGCAATTAAGACAAAACAATCGCTTGCGGCAAGATCAGGTAGCAAGCTTGGTTGGAGTAAATAAAAATACAATGTGTTCCTATGAAAATGATGTCAGACAGCCTTCTTATGAAATTTTGGTCAGATTAGCTACAATTTATAGAGTGAGTACCGACTATCTGTTGGGGTGTGAAAGTAAAAGAACGGTTGACGTATCTGGTCTTACACCAAAAGAAATACAAACAATTACAGAACTGGTTGCAGATATGACGGAGAAAAATAAAAAGCTGGAAGGGTTATAGATGGTTCAAAATGAAAAGGAACAAAATGATTATAGAATTACATATTATAATGCAGTGTCATCAAAAGAAGTTGATTGGTTATGGTATCCGTATATTCCCTATGGAAAGATAACGATATTGCAAGGAGATCCAGGAGAAGGCAAATCGACCATGATGATGCAGCTTGCGGCACTTATTACAACTGGAAAAGCTATGCCAGATGGAAGCGGAGATAAAATACCGGGAAACGTAATTTATCAGGCGGCAGAAGATGGAATTGAAGATACAATCAAGCCACGATTGGAAGCGGCAGGTGCAGATTGTAGTAGAATTGCATTTTTGGAACAGCCGGATGAAGAACCAATATTACTAAATGACACAAGATTGGCACAAGCGATTGAAGGTACACAGGCGAAATTATTGGTTATTGATCCACTTCAAGCCTACTTGAGAATGGATAGTGAAATACAACGTACAAATTCGGTGCGTTCTGTTCTTACAAATCTTGCAAAAGTTGCAGAACGGACTGGATGTGCAGTTGTGCTGATTGGACACATGAATAAAAGCAATCGGACAAAAGGCATATATCGAGGACTTGGAAGTATAGATATAGCTGCAGTAGCAAGGAGTATTTTATTAGTAGGAAGGGATAGAAATATTCCGCATTATCGTGTAATGCTTCAGATAAAAAATAATCTGGCACCAGAAGGAAAGGCATATGTATTTGAACTACATCCGGATTTAGGATTTCGGTGGATAGGGCAGGAGGAATATGAGGTAGAAGATCTTTTGTCTCATAAATCAAAAACAGATAGTAAACTGGACAAAGCAAAGGATTATCTGCAATTACTGCTAAGTGGAACAGATATGGCATGTGCAGATATATTTGATAAAATGCGTGCAAATGGTATTGGTAAACGTACTGTGGAGCAGGCAAAAAAAGATATGGGGATTATATCCTATAAATTGGGAGATAAATGGTATTGGCAGTTAAATGGGAGTGATGCATCAGGTGAGCGGATATGAAAAAGAAATAAAGAAACAGGAAGAACAAAAGAATAAGATTCGTGAAAGATATAAGGGTATTGACCGAAATGAATTGGAATTCATTCCGGCAAAACCAAGAGAAAAGTTGTTTGAGGATACAGCAGAGAAAAGGGTTTGTGCCTATTGCCGTGTTTCTACTGATGATGTTAATCAGACTTCTTCTTATGAGCTGCAGAAGAATCATTATGAAGATATGATTAAAGAACATCAAGGATGGGAGCTGGTAGGAATTTATGCTGATGAAGGAATATCCGGTACATCTTTACAGCATAGAGACGAGTTCAATCGGATGATAGAAGATTGTAAAGCTGGAAAAATAGATCTGATTGTTACCAAAAGTGTTTCCAGATTTGCCAGAAATATAGTGGATTGTATTGCAAAGGTTCGTGAACTTGGAAATATGCGACCAAAAGTGGGTGTGTTTTTTGAAACAGAACATATTTACACATTGGATAATACCAGTGAAATGATGCTGGCAGTATTATCCGCAGCTGCACAGGAAGAGTCTCATACGAAGAGTGAGATTATGAATATTTCCATAGAACAACGTTTTTCCAGGGGCATATTTCTTACACCAAAATTATTGGGATATGATGTGGATGAGGATGGTAATCTGGTAATTAATAAAGAAGAGGCAGAAACAGTGCGTTTATGCTATTATTTGTTTCTTAACGGTTTCCCAACTGCGGAAATTGCAGAAATACTGATGCAATTAAAACGGAAAACGAAACTTGGAAATACCAAATGGTCAAGTGGTACTGTGGGAAGTTTATTGAGAAATGAGAGATATTGTGGAGATGTACTTTCCAGAAAGACATTTACGCCTAATTATCTTGATCATAAATCAAAAAAGAATCGTCATGATCGGAACCAGTACCGACAAACAGATCACCATGAGGCTATTGTTGACAGGGATATTTATAATGCGGCACAGAAGATGTTGACAGTAACAAAGTATGCGAAAAAAGGCTTTCCATTTCCTAATCTCAAGGTAGTAGATGGTGGAGCGTTAAAAGGTTTTGTGTCGGTTAATCGGTCTTGGACAGGATTTACAGTAGAAGATTATAAAAAAGCAAGTCAGAGCGTGTATTCTGATCAGAATAGTATACAAGATATTGAAGAATCAAAAGAAGAAAAGAAAGACGGAGGATTTGATTTATCTGGATACGAGATTGTTCGGGCACAGTTCTTTTCTACAAGGTTGAATCCAGCCATGACAATCTCAGAAGGACGTATTACATTTAATACTGCCTGTTTGAAGAAATTTGAAGATGTGGAATATGTAGAAATTCTTTTTAATTCAATAGAAAGATGTATTGCTGTAAGACCATGCGATAAGGATAACATCAATGCCGTAAAATGGGGAACGATACGAAATGGTAAATGGGCAGTCCTGCCTAAAAGCTGCCGGGGATTCTCAGAACCACTATTTGAATTAATGGACTGGAATAATGAGTGTAAATATCGTTTTAGAGGTCAATATTCAAAGGAAGATAACGAACAGATCTTATTGTTTGACCTGGAAGAACCAGAAGTGATTAAACATGAGATAATTCAAGAGGATTTACCTGATACAGATACGACTGAAACGGAAGAGAATACCGTAGATACATCTAAAAATAAAACAAAGAAGATTGTCAGAACACTTTTCCCGAAGCAGTGGCAGAATCATTTTGGCGATAGCCCGGAAGAGGTTGTTCTTTTACATAGAGTTAAGTATTGTGGAAATTGGGATGTGCTGCGTCCAGCTAAAATAGTAGAAGGTTTGGAACCTATATCAGAAAATTTATTGGATAAGCTGAATGAAGAAGCGCAGAACATGATAGAAAAGATGAGGTGTGCAGTATGAGTGAAATGATGATAAATCAGACTATTGAGAACACAGAAAATATAGATCAGAAAGCACTGGAACTGGCACAAGATTTTAGTTATGATGGTTACCAGGTTGTAAGAAGGGAACTTTTTGCACATTTACGGGAGCCAGCCGTTGTAATCCGAAGAGATAGTGTGACATTTAATACTGCCTGCATTGCCGGTTTAGAGGATGCAGTTTATATACAGATTCTTGTTAACCAGGATAATAAGCGAATGGTAGTGCGGAAATGCGAAGAAAACGACAAAGATGCTTTGAGATGGTGTATTGAAAAACCTGATAAGAGAAAAAGTAGAAAAATGTCAAATAAATTATTTTCAGCAATGATGTATGACATGATGGGGTGGAATACAGACTGCCGATATAAGATTTTGGGGCATAAAATAACACATGAAGATGAAACTATGTATATTTTTGATTTGTTGGAAACAGAGATATTCATGGATACAAAAAGAAAGAAAAAAGCGAATCCGGATTCGTTGGAGAAAAAGGAAGAATTAGTTACTGCAGAAACAGATCAGACACCGGAGCAGAATCAGGAAGAGATAGCAGCAAAAGTGGCGAGAAAGTTGAACAGAATACCATTTTATCCTAAAGATTGGAAGGATTCTTTTGGCTTATCAGTAGAAGAACATAAAAAGGCACTGGAAACTAATTTAACAGACGGCTATATAGAATTTTCAGCAACAAGGTGATAGGAGAAAGTGCGCTCATTTGGAAGGGAGGAGTGCAGATGCCGAAAACCACAGTAAATATCACAGGGGTATCTCTGTGCCAAAAAAAAGGAATAATACGAATATTTCGATCAACGATAAAAGAATTGGGTGATCCGAGGTATATTCGCTTCTTATTTAACCCGGAGAAAAGAACTTTAGCAGTTCAGTCTGTCAGCCGAAAAGAAGCGGAGTGTTTTCGTGTGCCTAAATATAATCCTAAAGACTGGGATTTTAAAATTTGCAGTATTCAAATGCTGAGGATAATCTGGAGAGTTTGTGAGTGGAATGAAAATGACACGTATCGAATAGCAGGAACGCATTATCCAGAATATAATCTGGTGGAATTTAATTTGAATCAGGCTAGGATAGTGCAATTTGGAGAAATAGAGTAGAGATAGAATCGAAGAGTTTGGGACTTCTGAGAAATCAGGGGTTCTTTTTTTGTGCTTATTTTGAGGGTAAGTTGATAATACTGTGCTTTATGAGATATTTTTGAAAAAAAGTTGTTCCTGAGTTGACATAAGGAGGCGACATGTCGATCGTCGGCACAAGGCCGCCGCTGATTTCCGAAACCAATCTCTATGAGTTGCACCACAGAGTCCGACTAGCAATCAAACCGGGCATCACCGGCATGTGGCAGGTGAGCGGTCGCAGCGATATCACAGATTTCGAAGAAGTAGTACGGCTGGATAAAGAATACATCAGCAAAGATACATTTCCGCACACGGTATCATGCCTGTAATACCTTATAAATACTGAGTTTTCTGCTTCTTTTTCATTACTTTTTATGGTATAATGAGAGCAGTGGAAAAGGAGCAGAAAACATATGGCTGGTAATTCAAAAGATTCAAAAATCCTTGCGTACAAGGACATGATCAACCAACTGAATAAGACGATTTCCACACAGACAGAACTGATCCAGTCTTTACAAAAAACATTGGAAGCAGACCGGCTGGAAAAAGAAAACCTTCGTCAGCAGATTGAATATCTCACGAAGAAACTTTTTGGTACTTCCAGTGAAAAACGGAAAGATATCGATGGCCAGTTGAATCTTTTTGATGAAGCCGAGCAGGAAGCAGATCCGACATGGGAACAGGAACTTCCTGATGACATCACTGTTCCGGAACATAAGAGAAAAGCAAGACGGACACATGCTGATCTCTTTAAAAATGTTCCTTCCTGCGACGAGATCATTTCTCTTCCGGAAGAGGAGCGAAACTGTCCAACCTGCGGAACGCAGATGGAATGTATTGGGAAAGAATTCGTCCGCCATGAATTTCGTTTTACCCCTGCCAAGGGAAAAGTAGTAAATATCTATCGTGAAACCTATAAATGCCCGGAGTGTGCCATATCAGAGGAACATCCGGATGATCAGACATTTGTCAAAGCCCCTGTTCAGGAACCATTGATCCCGGAAAGTTATGCATCGGAATCCGTTGTCGGATGGGCAATGCACCAGAAGTACCAGAATGGTCTGCCGTTAAACAGGCAGGAAGAGGACTGGAAGCAACTGGGTGTCCCATTAAGCCGGGCTACGCTTGCTAACTGGATCATTTACTGTGCCGAGAATTATCTCCGTCATGTTTATGATTATTTTCACCGTCAGTTACGGATGCGTAAATATCTGATGGCAGATGAAACCCGGGTTCAGGTACTGAATGAGCCGGAGCGTAATCCTGAAACGGATTCCTGGATGTGGCTCTTCCGCAGTGGAGAAGATGGACTTCCGCCGATCCTGCTCTACCATTACACAGAGACAAGGGCAAAGTTCCATGCAGCATCTTTCCTACAGGGGTTCAGCGGATATCTGGAGACGGATGGATACCAGGGTTATAATAATCTGCCGGATATCAAACGCTGCTCTTGCTGGGCACATGTGAGACGTTACTTCACAGATGCCATACCGAAAGGGAAAGAGTATGATTACAGCCTTCCGGCAGTGCAGGGAGTACAGTTCTGTTCCAAGCTGTTTGATTGTGAGCGGTACTCAAAAGCAAAAAATCACACTGCGGAGCAGAGAAAACAATTTCGTCTTGAAAAGGAGAAGCCGATACTGGAGGCATTCTGGAATTGGCTGGATCAACAGCGCCCAAACAAAGGAACCCGTTTGGCGAAAGCGGTGAACTATGCCCAAAATCGGAAAGACACCCTGATGACCTACCTGGAAGACGGACACTGCAGTCTTTCAAATAATCTCAGTGAAAATGCGATCAGACCATTCACGGTTGGCCGGAAGAACTGGCTGTTCAGTGCCAGTCCGAAAGGAGCCACCGCTAGTGCTATTGTGTATACAATGATTGAGATGGCAAAAGCGAACGATCTGAATATCTATAAATATCTGACATATCTCTTATCACAACGGCCAAATGATAAAATGTCAGATGAACAGCTTGCTCCATGGAGCGAGACTGCAAAAGCGAACTGCCAAAACTAAAATAAAGTAAAACGCTTGCATCTATCATTTTGGTGCAAGCGTAATTTACGAGTAACGTAGCAATATTTTGCATTTACCTTCGAAGGCGGATCTGAAAGAGAAGAAACCTGCTTGGTAGCGATTAGATTAACGTGAAAATAAGAGGATAACTTTATGGCAAAATTACGAGCTGATAAAAGAAATTATAAAAAAGCGTTTACAGTTCATGCAAATTCCTATGATAATTGGAATATTGGAAGTCCTTACAGTAGACGTTTATTATTATGTTATTGTGTTGAATGTGGATTGAAATGCTTGATCATGGAGAATGATAATATATATACGATTTCTCAGGCGGATGATGAGACGGCGAAAATTTTGGGGTCACATGACTTTAGAACGCTGTTAAAGAGAGTTGGTCAGGCTGGAACTTATCGATTTAAGAGTTTTCCTACGGAGTATGGAAATACGGTAGGAACAGCGGATTATCATCAGTTGTGCAGGTATTTGATTGCTCCTGCAGAGCAGAATATTACATATTTGCAGGAATTTGATTATACGCTGGCTGAGATTAAAGAATGGCTGAAAGAGGTGGTGTAAATTATGAGGTTCTATACATGGAAAGATATTGAACGATATATTTTAATGCATCATGATGAGTGGAAAGATGAATTATACGATATAGAAGTTTATCCGAATGAAATGGTTGTATACCCAAAATCAGAACAGGGTACGCTGCAGAATGCTGTATTAAAGAAACTTTTTCCGAAAAATATTGCACCTGATAATTTAAGTATAAAATTGGATGGTCAGGGAGAAGATTTGATGATTTTATATGAGTACGAGTACAGTCCGGTTACTGTAAGAACGTTGCCATTGTTTAAAAAGGCGATTTATGAAGATTCCATATATCCGACGGAGCAGTTGGCGGATCTTAGCTGTCCGGTTTTTGCATTTCATTCTTATAAGGGTGGAGTTGGACGAACACTGTCGCTTATTGCATTTGCACGGGCATGGACCAATCTTCAGAAGAATCCGGAAAACAGCAAACTTTTAATTATTGATTCTGATCTGGAGGCACCGGGACTTACCTTAATCCAGGGTGATTTAAATGATAGTGCTTTTAGTTATTTGGATTTATTAACTTTGATTCAGGATAACAGCAATGTAGAGGAAATTGTATCAACGGCAGAAAATTTAATGGGGACGATTACCTTGCCAATCGAAACCAGCCAACAGAGAGTAGAACATTTCTTTCTTCCGACATATCGTTATGAAGAGCAATTGTTTGATCTGTATGCAAGTCCGCAAACAATCACTGCCAGTCGAAATAAAGAATATATTTTGGCAGAAGTACTTTCAAAACTGGCAAGTAGTTTAGGGGCAACAGCAGTTCTGGTGGATCTTCGTGCGGGGATCAGCGAATATTCAGCACCATTGTTGCTTGATCCGCGAGTGAAAAAATATTGTGTAACTTCTACTTCTCTTCAGTCTGTAATGGGAACAAAGCAGGTATTAAGTTTTATTGCAAAAGGTCTGAAGATAAAGGAAGATACGCTTCTGCCTACTGTTTTTCTGGGCATGATTCCGGAAACTTTTTCAAGAAGAGAGAAACAGGAAATCAAGGAAAATTTACTCGGATGTTTTGAGACTACAGAGGTAAAAGAGGAACTTCTTGATAATATGATCGTGGAGCTTCCGTTTGCCAGTGAATTAATACATTTAACAGAATGGAAGCAGATTTTAAATGTTTTAAAAGACAGAGATATGTATGATGCTGTCAAAGAATTAGTAAAACCTTACTGTATATCAGAAGAACCAGAAAGAGGAATTTATACAGAAAAACAGCATCAGATCATTACAAAACAAATTTGTGACTTTGCGAATAATCAGATCACGGCTGAAGCCAATGGAGCGGAAGAACTATTATTAACCGAACCGATTAAAAATCTTTGTGCTCGTTTCAATCACCAGATTCCGGTAACGGTTGTTCAGGGAGCAAAGGGATCTGGAAAAACATTCTTGTATCGTCAGTTGATAGAAAAGAAAAACTGGAATTCTTTTTTTTCTGAAATTACTCATAAAAAAATCAGTAAGGAAAATGGCTATTTTATCCCTGTTTTAGCACCGCAGAATATTTCACAGATTCAAACGGTTCTGGGACAATGTATTGACTGTTTTAATAAGGCATTGTCTTTTGCAGATGTTTCACAGAGTATCTACAGTGACAATTCTTACAGACTGGATCTTGAAGCGAATAAAGAAATTGACTGGATGAATTTTTGGGAACAATTGTTTGTAAATTCCGTTAATAAAGAGTTTACCTCATTTGCTCAACTGAATGAAAAATTAAAAGAAGAGGAAAAGACAGTTATCTTTTTGATTGATGGGCTGGAAGAGATATTAAAAGCAGTATCTTCAAATAAAAATCAGCAAAAAGCGATAGAAGTTTTATGCCAGGGAGTTTTGAATACGATCAGTGCGAGATATGAAAATATTGGTCTTATTATTTTTATACGAAGCGATATGGCACAGAATGCAATTACAGTTAATTATGAGCAATTCAGGCAGTCATTTGCCTATGCAGAACTGAAATGGTCTTCGGCAGAAGCTTTAAAGTTGGCAGTTTGGCTGGTAAGCCATGCAAACAGTGATTTTTATCGGGAAAGTATTCCGATTGAAAATGCGTCACAGGAAATAATCGATAAATATCTGGAAGAACTCTGGGGATTGAAATTAGGAAAGAAGGATTCAAATGAAGCGTATTCATCACGTTGGATACTGGCAGCTCTTTCCGATTTTAATGGACAACTTCAGGCACGTGACATTATCCGGTTTTTGAAATATGCAGCAGGGCAGAATATGAAAAAACCGCCGTATGATGATCGGATATTAATGCCTGCAGAGATACGTTATGCAGTACCAAAGTGTTCAAATGCCAAAATCAGTGATATTAAGGCGGAATATGAAAATTTAAAGCCTATTTTTGAAAAGCTGGAAGATTTGCCGACAGACGAAAAAACACTTCCAATGAATCTGGAAAATAATATATTTACATCGGCAGAAGAAAAGTCCATGACACAATCCGGATATTTGAAACGTGATGGAGAAAAACTTTATTTACCGGAAATTATACGTCATGCATTGGGATTTCGATATGAAAAAGGTGCAAGACCGAGAGTATTGTCTTTGCTTCTTAAACATTAAAAACATGGAAGGTTAAAAGAAAGACTCCACAAATCAAAGAAATAGTGGTATGATAGATAGACTTTAGATTTATTGGCTATCCGCATGCGGTGAAACAGTATCTTCCGGATTACATGGGGTTGATTTTTGAGAAGATGTGTCAGGATTATCTGCTCTATTATTCAGATAATCTTCCCATTGAGCTGAGTGAAATCGGTCAGTGGTGGGGGACAGACCGGAAGAAGAAAAAGCAGATGCAGATTGATATCGTTGGAACACCTGTTGAAGGTAAGGATTATATCATTGGCTCGTGCAGGCACAGAAGCACGGTGAAGTCCGGCTGGTAACGCTGGAGGATCTCTACAGATAGAGGGAGATTTTTGAAAAATTTTTTTGAGTTATTATGGAAAAGAGAAACATAAGGATTGTCTGAAGTGTTTGATTTTTGATAAGAGCAAATTTCAAATCATTTTATTCAGAAAAAGTGGAGGAATACATTATGTGTGGAATTGTTGGTTTTACAGGAGAACATCAGGCAGCACCGATTTTATTGGATGGCTTGTCAAAACTGGAGTACCGGGGATATGATTCGGCGGGATTGGCTGTTCGAGACGGAGAGAATCTGGCACAGGTTGTGAAGGCAAAGGGACGCTTGAGCAATCTGGCGGAGAAAACGGACGATGGTCATACCTTAAAAGGTACTTGCGGGATCGGTCATACTCGCTGGGCAACGCATGGGGAACCGAGTCAGACAAATGCACATCCGCATGTGTCGGGAAACTGCAGCGGTTCTGGCTCAGGTATGGTAGAATCCGAGGTTGTTGGTGTGCATAATGGCATTATTGAGAATTATACGGAGCTGAAGGAAAAGTTATTAAAACATGGCTATACTTTTTACAGTCAGACAGATACAGAAGTTGTGATCAAGCTGGTGGACTACTATTATAAGAAATATAATCTGGGTCCGATCGATGCGATCGCGAAAACGATGGTGCGTGTACGCGGTTCGTATGCTCTGGAACTGATGTTTAAGGATTATCCGGGGGAGATCTGGGTGGCACGAAAAGACAGTCCGATGATCATTGGTATTGCAGACGGCGAAACTTATGTTGCTTCTGATGTTCCGGCCTGTCTCTTATACACATCTG
>ERZ1026947.1089-NODE-1089-length-11624-cov-4.777163_pt1 | contig 11624 bp, 8 predicted proteins | sample MGYA00519568_ERZ1026947 | MGnify/ENA primary metagenome ERZ1026947 (study PRJEB26926, sample SAMN06164744) | human gut metagenome | biome: ENVO:00009003; feature: ENVO:2100002; material: ENVO:00002003 | host: Homo sapiens | place: USA | collected 2012 ...
ATGTGTATAAGAGACAGCTCCGACACTGTTCCAGGTAAACGGACCGGTTGGACTTAAGAACTGGAAAGATTACTGCTATGATCTGACAGATGCAGAGATCACAAAAGGACTTACCTCTGATACTTACGAGCTCAAAGACGGAGATGCTGTAGATGGTATCGCATATGTAATCGAATCCTATGGCCTGATCACAAACAAAACCTTACTTGAAAAAGCAGGATATTCTCTGGATGATATCAAGAGCTACGATGATCTGAAGAAAGTAGCAGATGATATTCAGGCAAGAAAGGACGAGCTTGGAATCAAAGGTGCTTTCACATCTGCAGGTATGGACGGATCCTCTGACTGGAGATTCAAAACACATCTTGCAAACCTTCCGATCTACTATGAGTACAAAGAAGACGGAATCGATGATACAGAGGCAATCAAAGGAACATATCTTGACAACTACAAGAACCTGTTTGACCTGTACATCACAGATTCTACCTGTGACGGAGCTGAACTCTCTGCAAAAACAGCAGATGACTCCAGAAACGAATTTGTAAACGGCGAAGCAGTATTCTATCAGAATGGTACCTGGGAATATGCAGAACTGTCCAAGACATACGGAGATGACGAGCTTGCAATGATCCCGATCTACTTTGGTGTAGATGATGAGAACGAGGGACTTGCAACAGGTACAGAGAACTACTGGTGTGTAAACAAGAATGCATCTGATGAAGACGTTCAGGCAACTCTGGATTTCATGAACTGGTGTGTAACATCTGAAACAGGAACAAAATCCATGGCAAACGATATGGGATTCACACTTCCTTTCAAAACAGCACAGGAGTCTACAAACGTATTTGTAAAACAGGATGCTGAATACACAGAAGCTGGAAAAACACCTGTTTCATGGAACTTCACAACAATGCCATCTGAAGAGTGGAAAAACGGACTTGGAACAGCTCTTACCGCATATGCAGCAGGCACAGGTTCATGGGATGATGTTGTAAGTGCATTCGTTGACGGATGGGCTACAGAGAAAGCTCTCTCCGAGTAATCAAAATAATATGTGATCAATCATCAAGAGGAGGCGAGGTTCTTGCCTCCTCCTGTGGGTTCTATGAGAGGGAAAGAGGAGAATTATAATGGTAGGAAGAACGATCAAAAAATGGTGGCCGATTTTTGTACTGCCGACTTTTGCGGCATTTGTTATCGGTTTCCTTTGGCCTTTTATCTGGGGCATTTATCTTTCATTTTGTAAATTTACAACCGTAAATGATGTAACCTTTGTCGGATTTTCAAACTATTCCAAGATCTTACTGGATAACACCTTCAGTCATTCCTTCTGGTTGACCGTTGTGTTTGCTTTTGTTTCAAGTATTCTGATCAATGTGCTGGCATTTTCCATCGCACTGGTACTCACCAAGGGATACAGAGGAACCAATGCATTCCGTACCGTATTCTTTATGCCGAACCTGATCGGTGGTATCGTACTTGGATATATCTGGCAGACACTGTTAAACGGACTGCTCTCCAAATGGGGACAGCCGCTGCTTTCACTTTCTGCAAGAAACGGATTTATCGGTATGCTGATCCTTTTGATGTGGCAGCAGATCGGATATATGATGATCATCTACATAGCAGGTCTGAACAACGTTTCTCCTGATCTGATCGAGGCAGCACAGATCGATGGTGCGACAAGCAGACAGATCCTGTTCAAGATCAAGATTCCGATGATCATGCCGTCTGTTACAATCTGTACCTTCCTGACTTTGACAAACGGATTCAAGATGTTTGACCAGAACCTCTCTCTTACAGGAGGAGATCCGGGCAAACAGTCACAGTTACTGGCTTTGAATATTTATGATACATTTTATGCAAGAAGCGGTGCTCAGTGGAAGGGTATCGGCCAGGCAAAAGCAGTTGTATTCTTCCTGCTGGTTGTAGCGATCGCGCTGATACAGCTTCGTGCAACATCATCTAAGGAGGTGCAGCAGTAATGGAAAATAAGAAAAAAAATCCGGTTGCGTCAATTATTTTGACGCTGATCTGCATCCTCTGGATGTATCCGATCGTACTGATCTTAGTCAACTCTTTAAAGAAAGAAGTTGCGATTACAACTTCAGGTGTATTCAGTCTTCCTACAGCTGAGACATGGAATGGTGTTGCAAACTTTGTGGCAAGTGTTACACAGATGGATTTCCTCAAATCCTTCTGGTACAGTCTTGTGATCTCAGTGATGTCCGTTGTTCTGATCATGCTGTGCTGCTCTATGGCAGCCTGGTACATTGTTCGTGTAAACGGAACATTATCCAAGGTTTTCTATTACCTCTGTGTATTCAGTATGGTAGTACCGTTCCAGATGGTTATGTTCACACTGGCAAAAACAGCCGACACCTTACATCTGAACAATCCATACAACATTTGTATTATCTATCTTGGATTTGGTGCAGGTCTGGCGGTCTTTATGTTTACAGGATTTGTAAAGGGTATCCCGCTTGAAATTGAGGAAGCGGCTCTGATCGATGGATGTACTCCTCTTCAGGTATACTTCAAGGTTCTGATCCCGATCCTGAAACCAACAATTATCTCTACCGCGATCCTGGAACTGATGTGGGTATGGAATGACTATCTTCTGCCGACACTGGTACTGGATATCAAGAAATACCGTACCATTCCGATGGCAGTCCAGTATTTCCGCGGAAGCTTCGGACATGTGCAGATGGGACCGATGATGGCAAGTATCATGATCGATATCATTCCGATCATTGTTGTCTATCTGGTATGCCAGAAACACATTATCGAAGGTGTTGTAGCCGGCGCAGTCAAAGGCTGATAATTACATAACGAAAATTCAGTCTCCGGGAAGAAATATTCTTTCCGGGGACTTTGTGGTATAATGAAAAAGATAAATATAAGACACAGACAGGAGAATGCATGACAAACGTTTTAATTGTAGATGACGAAAAAATCGAACGAGAGGGGCTGAAATATCTGCTTTCCAGAGAGGAAGGAGAGCGTACTGTCTTTGAAGCGGCCAACGGCAAACAGGCGCTACAGGTTCTGCGCTCCGAGGATATCCAGCTTCTTCTGACAGATATCAAGATGCCGCACATGACCGGCCTGGAGCTTTCAAAGAAAGCCAAAGAAGAAAATCCCAACCTCCAGATCATCATATTCAGCGGCTTCAGCGACTTCACCTTTGCGCAGGAGGCGATCCGCTACGGTGTGACCGAATACATCCTCAAACCGGTAAATCCGGATGATTTCCACAAAGTGTTGGAGCGCGCAGAGAGCGAGATCAGCAAACGAAGAAAAAAAAGAAAGCCGCGAGATCAAAGAGAAAAACTTCCTTCAGCAGTATTTTCTCCAGAGCTATCTCTACTCCGGCAAAAAAGAGATCCTGCAAAAAGCCGGCGAACTCATTGATCTGGACAAGTGGAACAGCTGGCACTGCGCGATCCTGATCGAGTCAGATGTGGCACTTTTTGATACAGCAGAAGAAAATCTGGAACAGGAACTGCAGAAAGAACTCCACAGGATGTTTTTCTACATGAACCTGAATGCAAGACAGTCACTCATTCTGTTCCAGGATGTGTACTGCGATTATCAGCTTGTGGCAAATCATATCTATAATTTCCTTAAACGTGAGTACATGGAGCGGTTTTATCTTGCCGTGAGCAGGAAGTTTGACGGATGTGAAAGTCTTCCATCTGTTCTGGAGCAGCTGGAACAGCAGATGGAGGAGAAATTCTATCATCCGGACAAGCATGTGTTTACCAATGAGGATGAAGTGCTTGGCATGGAAGTCGGAGAAGTGCAGGATTCTCAGCTTATGCAGGCGATTTTCGAGGATATCACCCGCAAGGATATAGAACAGCTCTGGAGACATTTTGAATGTCTTAAGGAAAAATACCATGATAACACCCAGTATTCTGCGATGTATATCAAATTTGTATTTTCTAACGTGATCCAGGAGCTTTTTCAGGAAAACCAGTTTTCCGGTGAGCACAAACTGGAACACGAGATCGAACGCCTCTATAACTGCAGGAATATTATGGAGATCCTTTCTGTGACAGAGGACAATATCAAAGAGTACGAGGCTTTTCTGGAGCGTTCCATGAACAGTTCAAGGAATGAAGTGACTGCCGTCAAGAATTATATCTATCAGCATTATGAAGAAGACCTGAATCTGGAAATGCTGGCGGAAAAAGTATATCTGTCTTCCGGCTACTTAAGCTTTATCTTCAAAAAAGAGACCGGCATGAACCTCAATCGCTACATTCGTGTCTTCCGTATGCAAAAAGCCAAAGAACTTCTCTGCAGTACCAACATGAAGGTAGCACAGATCAGTGAAAAAGTAGGATTCGCCAACGTTTCCTATTTCTGCCGGAGTTTCCGGGAATATTATGGAAGCAGCCCGGAATCTTACCGGAAAGGAACAGGAGAGGATGAACAGACTTCGTAAATGGATCAAAAACATGAAATACCGGCACAAGCTGACGATTCTTCTGGTCGTGACTGCCTTGGTGCCGATGACAGTTCTTGCCCTTTATGCCCACAGCAGACAGAGTACGATGGTCCGAAGCAGTGATCTGGAGGATATGCAGTCGATCATCGACCAGACGAAGGAGAGTATTGACAGTCAGACTGCCGTTTACAGCAGTCTTTTGAATTATCTTACTTATTCGCCGGATATTGAGGAGATCATCAAGGAAAAAAACATCGATAATTACACGGCATATGAGAAATACACCGAGATCGCAGATCCTCTTCTGTCCGTGCCGAAATCCTATCACGATGCGATCAACCGCATTCAGCTTTTTGCCGAGAGCATTCAGGTAGAACACGAGTATACCCTGGTCCCGCTTGCCAAAATGCAGGAAGAGTGGTGGAGCAGTGAACTCAAGAACGATGTGCGGATTCAGTGGATGGTAGATGCAGACCGCAAAGAAGTTACCGCTGTCCGTATGATCTATAGTGGACAGAAACTGGATGCCGCAATCTGCATTTCGCTGGATTATGACAAGATCTTTCAGCCGCTGACCAATATCCTCACGGATGAGAATGGAGGAATGATCGCGGATGAAAATGGCACAGTCCTTTACAACAGAAGCAGCCTGGAAGGAACAGGTATCCAGAAAACAGACAAAGCAGGTACCGCTATCAAGAAACTCAGTGAAACCTGTGCATATACCAGTGCAGAAAGCGAAGAAAACAGCTGGACTTTTTATCTCTACAAAAGCCAGAAAGCGATCTCCGGTTCTGTCCGCAGGCTTCTTCTGGAAGAAATCCCCCTGATCGCGGCATGTGGTCTGATCATCCTGTTTCTGGGGATGGCTTTTTCCCGACTGTTTACACGTAAGATCGAAGAGCTTACCAGAAATATGGACCGGGTAAACCACGGAAGCAGGGAAGTTACCGTAAGCAGTGATTCTGAGGATGAAGTAGGAATCCTGATCAACAGTTTCCACAGCATGATGGATGAGATCAACCGTCTGATCGATGAGGTCTATGTCAACAAGATCGCATTGAAGGAATACGAACTGAAGGCACTGCAGGCGCAGATCAACCCGCATTTTCTCTATAACACCCTTTCCATGATGAACTGGATGGCGATCCGGAGCAATCAGATGGATATCAGCAAGGTTACACTTGCATTGTCGACGTTTTACAGGACGGCACTCAGTAAAGGCGAGGACATGGTCACGGTCGAAAACTGTATCCGGAATATGGAGGCATATCTGGAGATCCAGCTTACCATGCATGACAACAACTTCACCGTAGAATGGGAGACAGACCCGGAGATCAAGAATGAAAAAATGCCGAAACTTCTTCTCCAGCCAGTTGTAGAAAACGCGATCGAACACGGCATTGACGAAAAAGAAGAGGGCGACAAAAAGATTTCCCTGTCGTTCAAAGGCGTAGGAGATGATGTCGTGATCACCGTTCGTGACAACGGAATGGGAATGGAACAGGAAAAAGCAGAGACACTTGTCACTTATCAGGCGAAGGGGTATGGGCTTAAGAATGTCAATGACCGTATCCGACTGCTCTACGGGGAGGAATACGGGATCCGGATCTTCAGCGCACCCGGTGAGGGAACAAATGTCGTGATGAGATTCCCGAAGGAGGGCAAGAAACATGAAGACTAAATGGAAACTGCCCGTAATCCTGGGATGCATCGTAAGCATGATGTTAAGCGGATGCAGCAGTGTCTCCAGAGAGACAGATAAGAGTGAAACATCGACAGAAACAGAAAACACAGCTTCCGCAAAAGAAACTGTCCGCACCGGTACCTGGGAAACAGCCGCGCAGACACCTTATGGAGCATATCCGGAGCTTGTGACCTATACTCTGGGACAGATGAGCGGTGCAAACAATTCGAACCTCCCGGATGGAGATACTTACGAAGACAATGCCTACACCCGTTATCTCCGAAAGATGCTGAACATCCAGAACAAAAACGTCTACATGGAGAGAGAAGACCGTTACGATGAATTTGTAAATATCCTGGTCAAAGACCAGACGCTCCCGGATGTTCTGGTGGTGTCGGACAGAGAAACACTCAAAGAACTGGTCGATAATGATCTGGTGGCAGATTTGAGTGAGGTTTACGAAAATTGCACTTCCAAACGAATCAAAGAAATGTTTGAGAGCTACGGAAGCGACCTTCTGGATTCTGTGAGATTTAACGGAAAACTGATGGCGATCCCGGAGACTGTCACAGACCATGGACCGCGTCTGATGTGGCTGCGCAAGGACTGGATCGAAGAACTGGGGCTAGAAGAACCCAAAACGCTGGAAGATGCATTTGATATCGTGGAGGCATTTACAGAAAACCGGATGGGAACAGAAGACGGAGAAGACCCGATCGGTCTTGTCTGTGACACTGATCTGGTGGGAAGTACCAGTTCCAGTTATTCTGTCGATCCTGTTTTTGATAAATTCCATGCAAGCCCGCAGAGGTGGATCAACCAGAATGGAGAGATCGTTTATGGCTCTCTGACAGAAGAAACAAAAAACGCCCTCAGTTATCTGCATGAACTCTACGAACGTGGTGTACTGGATCAGAACTTTGCCCTGCGTGCGCAGAACAATCTCAGAGATCTGGTGGTAAATGGAAACTGCGGAGCTTTTTTTGGACTCTGGTGGACGCCGAACAATCCCCTGATGGATGTCTATGAGACAGACCCGGAAGCGGACTGGCAGCCATATTATCTGCAGGAAGCAGACTGGCAGAATGTGTATGATACCTTCCGCGATAATAAATATGTTGTTGTACGTAAGGGTTATGAGCATCCGGAGATCGTGATGAAGATTATCAGTGTGCTGTTTGACTACACCAGATATGGAGCGCAGGATGCAGACGAGGTGAATGCATATTTTGCCCTGAATGTCGATCCGACGGCAAGACCGCTGGTCATCAACATTGATTATAATGAGGCGACGTTCCAGATCACCAAGGATATCCAGAGCGTGATGAGTGGTATGCGAAAAGAAACAGATTTAAGTGCAATCGAGAAATCCTACTATGATGCAGCAGAAAAATTTATCCAGGGAAGATCAGAGACAGCAGAGGACTGGGCGGCATACGAGTCCAGACTTGCAGCAGTCGGGCGGCTGATCGAGGGAAATTACCGGACGACTGCGAAACGGTATCTGGATGACAGTGACGGCGAGATCCCGAAATCACTTCAGCAGTTAGAAAAAGACAGTTTTATCCAGATCATCATGGGCGTACAGCCAGTTGATTATTTTGACGAATTTGTAAAAGAGTGGTATGAACAGGGTGGTGAAGAACTGACAGAACAGCTCCGAAAGTCTAATCCAGGAGAATAAAAAAGCAGAGAGGAAGTTTCAGGATTTCCTCTCTGCTTTTGCTAAAGATTAAGTTTTGGTGTTTTTTTATTTCCCAAGATGCCAGATATCATTATCATATTCTTCAATAGTCCTGTCAGAAGAGAAGAATCCGGCCTGTGCGATATTGATCAGAGTTCTGCGGTTCCAGTTTTCCTGATCTGCGGCGTAGTCAGCCATTGCCTGCTGTTTACGTACCACATAGGCGTTGAAATCCGGAAGAGTCTGGAACCAGTCTTTCCAGATCAGTTCATTCTGGAGACGTTTCAGATGTTCCTCATCGCCGAAGGAGAGCATTTTTTCGCTGGTGAGGAAGTCAATCGCACGACGAAGGTTCGGGTCTGCCTCGTACCAGTCTTTTGCACAGTAATCACCGGCTGCATAGCGGTGGATGACCTGTTTGCTGCTCTGACCAAAGATATAGATGTTGTCGTTTCCGACTGCTTCGGAGATCTCCACGTTTGCACCGTCCATGGTTCCGAGAGTCAGGGCACCGTTCAGCATGAATTTCATGTTTCCTGTTCCGGATGCCTCTTTGGAAGCAAGGCTGATCTGCTCAGAGAGATCGCAGGCAGGGATCATCATTTCAGCAGCAGAGACGTTGTAGTTTTCTACAAAGACGAGCTGCATCCATTTGGAAACTTCCGGGTCATTCTCGATCACCTGAGAAAGTGTGAGCAGTCCGTGGATGATGTCTTTGGCGATAATGTACGCAGGAGCTGCCTTGGCACCGAAGATGCTGACCAGCGGAACGTTTGGTGTATGGCCGGCTTTGATCTCCAGATACTGATGGATCAGGAACAGAAGATTTAACTGCTGGCGCTTGTACTCATGAAGCCGCTTGGACTGGATGGTGAACATGGCATCTGTGTTGACTTTTATGCCCTGTTTGTGAAGGAGCCATGCGGCAAGTGCTTCCTTATTCTGCTTTTTGATCTCAGAAAGTTTCCTGAGGACATTCTGATCATTCGTATAAGCAAGAAGCTTTTTCAGCTCGGAAGCGTCTTTTTTGAATCCGTTTCCGATCAGGCTTTCGATCTCGTTGGTCAGAGATGGGTTGCATTTCAGAAGCCAGCGGCGGAAGGTGATGCCGTTTGTCTTATTGTTGAATTTCTCAGGATACAGATGGTAGAATCCTGCCAGTTCGCTTTCTTTGAGGATCTGTGTGTGCAGGGTTGCGACACCATTTGTAGAATGTGAGAAATGGATATCCATATGAGCCATATGAACGACCTGATTCTGGTCGATGATCGCAAGGGAGCCATCCTCCGTGCGGCTTTTTGCCAGGGCGTCCAGTTTCTCGATGATCGGCATGAGCTGTGGAACAACGGTGTCCAGATAATGTCTCGGCCATTTTTCCAGGGCTTCTGCAAGGATCGTGTGGTTTGTGTAAGCGCAGGTGTCGGTAACGATCTGTACAGCCTCCTCAAAATCAATGTCATGGAGCATCAGGAGACGGATCAGTTCCGGGATCACCATGCTTGGGTGCGTATCATTGATCTGGATCGCAGCATAGTCGGCAAGGTTATGGTAATTGCAGCCTCTTGCGGCACATTCCTCAAGGACAAGCTGCGCGCCGGCGGAAACCATGAAATACTGCTGGTAGATACGGAGCAGACGGCCGTCCTCATCGGAGTCATCCGGGTAGAGGAAAAGAGTCAGGTTTTTGGCGATATCCTTTTTGTCAAAGGAGATGCCGTCACCGATTACGGATTCATCTACCGTGTCCAGATCAAAAAGATTCAGTGTGTTGGTGCGTCCTTCGTATCCGGTAACCGGAAGTTTATAAAGTCTTGCAGAGTATTCTTTTCCTGCCAGAGACACCGGGAAAACAGTGTCCGTAGCCTGTGCCGCACAGGAATCCGTCAGCCAGAAATCAGGAGTCTCATTCTGTACATTGTTCTGGAAATTCTGATGGAAAAGACCGCAGTGATAGCGAAGTCCCACACCGTCGCCAGGAAGATTTAAAGTTGCGAGACTGTCAAGGAAGCAGGCAGCCAGTCGTCCGAGACCGCCATTTCCAAGGCTCGGTTCCGGTTCCTGTTCTTCGATATCCGCCAGAGATTTTCCGGCAGCAGCCAGGGCTTCTTTTACATCATCGTAGAGTCCGAGGTTGATAAGGTTGTTGGACAGAAGCTTTCCAATCAGGAATTCTGCTGAGATATAATAAAGCTTTCTTCCAGTTACACTGTGAACCTGCTGCTGACTTTTTTCATCAACAAGTTTCAGAAGTGCGTGATAAAGTTCCTCATTGGAAGCAGTTTTGATGTCTTTTTTGCAAAGATCGTTAAGTTTATTTGTCATGGTTTCACTCATGTGAGCCACTCCTTTCATATACATAGATAAAAGATTTTTGTAACTGTTCACAGAGCATATCCCGAGAATCCCGGAGATTCCTTTCCATGAACAGTTGCGAGGTTTAGGTTGGTTGTCAGAAAACATCTTGTACTATGTTATGCTTATATTTATATCACATATTTTTTGTCGTTTCTTGTAAAAATCTTGCAAATACTAATACTATCCTATCATCATAATGGAGAAAAAATATTATGGAAAAAGAACAAGATCAGAAATATCAGGAAAAGAAACAGCACGGGAGCAAACTGTTTCCGTTTAATATCTATCCGTGTACGATCCCGCTGGATTTTCCGTCAGTTTCTCTTCACTGGCATAAAGAAATGGAACTGATCTATGTCAAAAAAGGAAGAGGAGAGATCCAACTGGAGACAGATCTGTTTCAGGGAAAGGCGGGGGATATTTTTGTGGTTCCTCCGGGAACTCTTCATGCATTGTATAAAACAAAGGGTTCTTCTATAGAATATGAAAATATTATTTTTGAAGTGGATTTTCTGGGGGCAGGGGCAGCAGATCTCTGTGCCGGTGAATTTCTGGTTCCTCTTGCAGCCGGTAAACTGCTTCCGCCAATCTGTGTTCAGGAGCAGGAGGAAGGATATGATGTCCTGAAACAATGCCTGAGCCAGATGGAAGACTTATGTGCGTCCAGAGAAAAAGGCTATGAACTGGGAGTAAAGGCGGCAGTTCTTCAACTGCTCTTTCTTCTTATAAGAAAACATCCGTCTGTAAAAGAAGTGTCTTCACCGGATCGGGAGCAACTAAAAATGGTGCTGCATAAGATAGAAAAAAATATCGATGAAAATCTTACAGTTGGAGAGATGGCAAAGTTCTGCGGATGGAGTGACAGCCATTTTATGCGCTGGTTCAAAAAGATGACGGGATTAAGTCTGATCGCCTATGTGAATGAGCGAAGACTGGCGGTGGCAGCAGAGGCACTGAAGAAAACCGACGATAAGATATTGAACATTTCTCAGGATGCCGGATTTACCAATCTTTCTAATTTTAACAGACAGTTCAGAAAGCGTTATGGAGTGACCCCAAAAGAGTATCGTGAAATGAATGATATCAGTTAGAGAATAGGGGGTGGAAAATAAGAAATAAAAAAATCAAAAAACGGTTGACAGTCTGCGTAGAAAGTGGTATTCTAACTGAGTTGTCACAAAGAATTGATTCTTTTGAACACACAATTTGAAAAGTTTTGAAAAAAACAAAAAAGTTGTTGACAATCCAGTATGAATGTGATAGAGTAGACAAGTCGCCTGAACGGGCGACACGATCATAAAAAAGATGCTTCGAAAAAACTTAAAAAAGTTCTTGACAAGCATGAATGAATATGATAAAGTAAACGGGCTGTCTGAGAGATGACAGCAAAGAACCTTGATAACTAAACAGTGAAACACATACGATTCTCGAAAATTCTTAAC
>ERZ1026947.1124-NODE-1124-length-11266-cov-5.398270_pt1 | contig 11266 bp, 10 predicted proteins | sample MGYA00519568_ERZ1026947 | MGnify/ENA primary metagenome ERZ1026947 (study PRJEB26926, sample SAMN06164744) | human gut metagenome | biome: ENVO:00009003; feature: ENVO:2100002; material: ENVO:00002003 | host: Homo sapiens | place: USA | collected 2012 ...
CTCAGCTTTATGTCAGCAGGTCTTTGTTTATTTTATAATCTGTATTAATACTCAATATCCCTGAACATCTTTGTAATGGAACTGCAAAGGTGTTTATTTTTAGGCAAATCCAGGTTGAAATCCTCATCAAGGATGTCCTTAGCACAGTTCTGTGCCAGGTGCAGGATTTCAATATCCTCCAGCATATCGGCTATTTTGAGCGTTGGGAGGCCGTGCTGTCTTTCACCGAAGAAGTCACCCGGACCGCGAGCCTTTAAATCCTCGTCCGCAATTCTGAAGCCGTCACTGTATTTTTTCATTATCATAAGACGGTTGCGGGCATTTTCACTTTTACTGTCTGAAACAAGAACGCAAAAGCTTTTTTTATTCCCTCTGCCTATACGTCCTCTTAACTGGTGCAGCTGTGAAAGTCCGAAACGCTCAGCATTTTCAATGACCATAATTGTGGCATTGGGAACGTCAACACCAACCTCAACAACGGTTGTTGCAACGAGTATCTGAACATCACCGTCGGAAAAAGCTTTCATAACCTTTTCCTTATCCTTAGGCTTCATCTTGCCGTGAAGCAGTCCGAGATTGTAACCCTCAAAAGCAGATTGTGACAGCTCCTCTGCGAACTGCTCGGCAGATTTGAGACCCAGTGCTTCATCACTTTCCTCAACCATAGGACAGATAATGTAGCACTGCTCACCGCGATCAACGGCGTCACGTATAAATTTGTACAGCCTGCTGTTATATCTTGAGTCAACAACATCGGTTCTTATTGTCTGTCTGCCGGGTGGGAGCTCGTCGAGAATACTGATATCCAAATCACCGTAAAGAATCAGTCCGAGCGTACGCGGAATGGGTGTAGCACTCATAACCAGAGTATGTATTCCGTGTCCCTTGTTGGCGAGATTTGCCCGCTGCTTAACGCCGAATCGGTGCTGCTCATCGGTTATGACGAGACCGAGATTGCAGAATTCAACATCATTCTGTATGATAGCGTGGGTGCCAATCAGCAAATCAATTTTGCCGTCGTACAAATCGGCTTTGATTTCACGCTTTTCCTTTGCTTTGGTTGAGCCGGTCAGCAGGCGGATCGTTATTCCTGTACTGCCCAGCATTTTTGAAAGTCCTTCAAAGTGCTGAATGGCAAGTATTTCGGTAGGTGCCATAAGTGCTGTCTGATAACCGTTTCTGATTACAGTGTAAATGATTCCTGCGCCGACAGCGGTTTTTCCTGAGCCGACATCACCCTGCAAAAGCCTGCTCATTGGGTATTTGTTCTGCATATCCTTAACGCATTCGGCGATTGCCCTTTTCTGTGCATTTGTCAGATGATAGGGGAGAAGAGCGGTAAATTCATCTGTATAATCTTCTGTTATGCGCAATGTAGTTTCGCTCTTTTTATTGCTCTTGAGCTTTAAAAGACCGAGCTGAAGGGTAAGCAGCTCCTCAAATATCAGCCTTTTGCGTGCATTATAAGTATCCGTTTCACGATTTGGAAAATGAATCAGCCGTATTGCCTCATCAAGTGTAATCAAATCGTATTTTTTTTTGATGTCATCGCTTAAAGTTTCAGGTATTTCGTCAAGGCTGTCAAGTGCTGTTTTGATAACCTTAGCAATGGCATTTGATGTCAGCTTGCCTGATGCGGAGTAAATGGGGTGAATACGGATTCCTGTGTCCAGCTTTTCAATTTTAGGGGAGGACATAGAGGCTGCGGTAAAAGTCTTTTCAATTTTTCCGAACAGCACATAATCCTCATAAATCCTGAGAGACTGCGCAAGATATTTGTTGTTGAATATCGTGACATTGATTACGCTTTCACCGTCGGAGAATCGGCATTTGTAAAGCGTCATACCGCGCCTGATCATATGCTCCTTAACAGGTGTAATCATAGTTGCCTTTATTGTAATATTATCACCGCTGTTTACCTGAGAAACGCTCTTTGTATTGGTCCAGTCCTCGTATTTACGCGGAAAAAAATGAATAAGGGCGTCAACATCAAAGATGCCGAGATTATAGAACATCTCGGCTCTTTTTTCGCCAACACCCTTAATGAATTTTATGTTACTTTCAGTATTTAACATGGTTTACTCCACTGAAATAATAAAGTAATAAATCGGCTGGTTGCCGTTGACAACACTGATTTCAGCATCAGAGCCGTACTTACTGCTGAGTTTTTCCTCAACCTTAGCGGCATCTTCCTCACTTACACCCTCACCGTAGATAATTGTGATAAGAGAATGCTCTGTTCTTTTGAACAGCTTGTCTGTTGCCTTATAAGCAATATCAACTATATCATTTCCTATGAACTTGATTTTGCCGTTGCAAAGACCCATAATCTCGCCCTCGTGAACGGCCTTTCCGTCAACCTCACTGTCTCTTGCGGCAAAGGTAACCTGTGCTGTTTCAACAGCCTGAGCTGTCTCCATCATCGTCATCTGATTTTCATCAGCTGTTGATGTATCGTCAAATGCAAGCATTGCTGAAATACCCTGAGGGATTGTTTTTGTCTGCAAAACACGTACCTCTCTGTCAGAAACAAGAGGAATTACCTGCTCGGCAGCCATAATGATATTTTTATTGTTAGGAAGAACGAATACAGTTTTTGCAGGTGTATTCATAACAGCACCCAGAATATCGTCTGTAGACGGATTCATCGTTTGTCCGCCGCTTACAATAACATCTGCTCCGATATCCTTGAAAAGCTCTTCAAGTCCGCTGCCTGCACAGACAGCTACAAAGCCGTAATCATTTTCAGGAGCAGAAACAGAAGGCTCAATAACCTTATCGCCTTCCTTCACGCCAACCTCAGCATTCGCGTGCTGATATCTCATATTATCAATTTTTATGTTAATAAGCTGTCCGTATTTAAGTGCCGCCTGAATAACATTACCGGGCTCATTTGAATGCACGTGTACCTTGATGATATCACTGTCGTCAACAACTACAACACAGTCGCCGATTGATTCCAAAAATGCACGGAGCTTAAGTGGATCCTTTTCTTTGGCACTTTCCGATTTTTCAATCAGAAATTCAGAGCAGTAGCCGAACTCAATATCATCTGATGCATTGGCAACCGTTGATTTTGACGGTGCAGAAATAGGAGTTACGCCTGAGCCGTCAAGGGGTTGAACAATAACGCCGTTATGCCATACGCTTTCCATACCCTCAAATATAAGGATTAAGCCCTGTCCGCCGGCATCAACAACACCTGCTTTTTTTAGTACAGGCAGTAAATCCGGAGTTTTTGCCAGAGCATCCTTTGCAGCCTGAAGTGCAGCAAAAGCAACCTCAAGAGGCTCATCCTGAATCTTTGCCATTTCAACAGCTGCATCCTTAGCTTCTCTGATAACAGTAAGTATTGTTCCTTCAGTAGGCTTCATAACTGCCTTATATGCAGCGTCAACGCCCTCTTTGAAAGCGTTTGCTATATCCTTTGCACCTGCTTCCTTAAGCCCCTTAAAGCCTTTTGAAAAGCCACGAAAAATAAGGGAAAGGATTACACCTGAATTACCTCTTGCACCTCTTAAAAGGGCAGAGGCACATTTGGCAGATGCCTCTTCAATTGTACAGTTATCGGGAAGTGCTGCCATTTCCTTTGCAGCAGCACTGATGGTCATACTCATATTTGTACCTGTATCGCCGTCAGGAACAGGGAAAATATTCAAAGCATCGACTGCCTGTCTGCTGTTTGCAATATTATTAGCTGCGGAAATTATTGAATCGCGAAATATTAAACCAGTTATCATAAATATATCTCCAATCAGTTAAGTGCATCAATATAAACATTGACTGCTGATACTTTTAAATCAGTAGCTTCTTCAACAGTATATCTTACTTTGTTTACAATGCTTTCAACAATCGCATTGATGTTTACTCCGTATGAAACGGAAATGTGTAATTCAACCGTAAGCTTGCCGTTTATGCTTTTTACAGATACGCCCTGATCATAATTGTCATTTTCACGCGATACCTTGCTTTTTATGGCGGATTTAAGGTTCTGATAAGGATTACTGTTTACCATACCTGTTACACCGAAACAGCTCTGTGCTGCTCTGCCTACAAGATTTGCGAAATAATTGTTTGTTATTTCAATATATCCATTTGGATTTTCCAGCTTTATCATATAGAATACCTCCGAATGTTCTATGCTGCTTTATTACAATTATATGTCTTATCCATGATTAAATCAAGAAATAAAATTCCAGCTGTCAATATTTGAGAAGAAATTACCGTAATATCCCTGCATATCACCGTTTAGTGCCTTGCTGTAACAAATCATACCTTTTTTATATACAAGGGGGATATACGGCATTTCATCATTGAAAGCAAGTATGAATTTGCCAAGCTCCTCATCACCCGAAAGATATTTTATATATACATCATCACAGGTCATTTTATTAAGGTCAATACCATATCTTGCTCCGCCCTTTTTATCAAAAAACGGATAAAGACTCATATCATCCGAAAGCTTAACCTCGCCGATATAAATATCAAAATTGGACTGAGCTATTTTTGCTCTGTAATTTTTAATACTTTCCTGAGCGATTGTTACCTTAAAGCCAACAGCCTCCAGCTGACTCTTTAACAGATTGGCGCAGGAGATTTTATTTTCATTTGAGTCGACGAGTATGGAAAGTGAAAGCTTATCCGCCTGATATCCGCTTTGATTGATTGCCTGTTTCGCTGTGGCGGTATCTGCTTCTTTTGAAAAGATATTTATATTTCCTATTGATTTGAAATCAGGATTAAATGGGGATTCGGCTGTGCTTGCATATCCTGAGTAAGCACTTTCGGCAATAACGGTTCTGTCAACTGCAAGTGATATGGCCTGCCGTATATGCGCATTGGAGGTAATACCGCCTCTGGAATTGATTCCGATGAATACAAGATTATTCATGGTTACTGCCTTCTTTGCACAGGAAAGACGTTTTGATGTGTCACTGCTCATATCCCTGAAGGCATAGGAAATATTGCCGATATTAACAGCATTATCGATTGAGTCGGATGCGGCAATATTTACAAGTGTAATTGTACCGATATAAGGGTCGAAGCTGTTATCGGTGTTCGCTTTTAACACTACCTTGCCGCCTGAATTCTTGTAAACGTATCTTCCATTGCCTACAGGAAAGCCCTCCTCATCATCCTTTGTTGATGTGATAGGAAAGGTGAGCAGATTGACTGCATAGGGATTTGCATAGTTCAGATGAATGAATACAGAATTGCCCTGTGCCTCTGCATAATTTATGCAGCCGAGTGCACTGCCGTAGGCAGGTGACTTTTTCGCTGCTGTTATGGAGTAAACTACATCTTCTGTACCAAGCTCACTTCCGTCTGAAAATGTGAGCTGTGGATTTATATCTACACGCAGTGTGGTTTTGTCTGTAAACGCATACCCTGTTGCAATATTTGCAGCAGGCTCATAGTTTTCATCAAGGTCAAAAAGTGATTCAAAGGCAAGTGAGGCAAGCACCTGATTGTTCTGTGTTTCAGCCTTAAATGGATCAAGGCTGTCGGATTGAGTATAGCTTAGCTTGAAGGTGGTATTGTCAACCTCCTTGACAGATGCAGGAACAGTGGTTGTGACATCTGTCTGATTATTATCAGCTGTACAGCCTGCAAAACAGGAAGCAATGAATAGAATTGATAAAAACAAAGCAATATATTTTTTCTGCATTGTTACCTCCTGATCAAAGTGGTGCTGATGGCTTTTGCACTGCTGTTGTCAATTTCAAACAGGCATCCCTCCAGAACACACGGACCGTCCTCAGTTGTGAATCTGACAGGCAGACCTGTCCTGAGCTTTTCAATAACATTTTCAGGCTTAACCCCAAGCACACCGTAAAACGGACCGGTCATACCTATATCCGTAACATAGCCTGTGCCGTTTGGCAGTATCTGATTATCACTTGTCTGAACGTGGGTATGTGTGCCGTATAATGCGGAAATTTTACCGTCAAGATAAAATCCCATTGCTCTTTTTTCAGACGTGGTTTCAGCATGAAAATCAACAAGAATCATATCAATTCCCTGTGCTTTGATTTCCTCAATGATTTTGTCAATCACTGAAAATGGATTTTCAACAGGCTCCATAAAAACACTGCCCTGAAGATTAATGACTGCAATTTGGCAGTAGCCTTTGTCAATAATCATATAACCCCTGCCGGGAGCAGAGCTGTGATAGTTTGCAGGGCGGATAATCGGATTGTCACTGTCAAGGTAATCATAGATTTCCCTTCTCTTAAGACTGTGATTGCCGAGTGTTATGGCATCGACTCCGCAGTCAAGAATATAGGTTGCACTCTGTGGAAGTACACCATTGCCTACTGCTGAATTCTCACCATTGGCAATGACTATATCTGCACCGAGCTCTTTTTTCAGAGCAGGCAGTTTTTTTCTTAAATATTCGCATCCTTGCTGTGATACGATATCACCAATTGTTAATATTTTCAAAATTGCACCAATTTCTATATATAAATAATTTGTTTATAAATTATACTATATTTAATGTGTAAAAACAAGAAATTGACACAAAATTCACACTGTGTTAAAATTATCAGTGGATTATAAGTAATATTTAAGCTGTTAAATCATATATTGTTATTATAATCATTTTTATATTTAGATAATAAAAAGTTTATCTGAAGGAGCGGATATGAATATTTGTGTTTTTGGTGCAGCAAGCAGTGAAATAGATGATAAATATATAAAGGCTGTTGAGCTTATGGGCGAAACGCTTGCAAAATCAGGTCACAATCTTGTATTTGGGGCAGGCGGTCAGGGACTTATGGGTGCCGCTGCAAGAGGCTTTAAAAAAGGCAATGCAAAAATAACGGGTATAATACCTGAATTTTTCAAGGAAGCGGACATTGAGGCAATTTATGAAGAATGTGATGAGCTTATTTATACCGAATCCATGCGTGAACGCAAGGCGAAGATGGAGGAAATGGCAGATGCATTCATAATCGTTCCCGGCGGAATAGGAACCTTTGAAGAGCTTTTCGAGGTTCTTACACTGAAACAGCTTGGCAGACACAAAAAAGCAATTGTAATCTATAATGTTGACGGATACTATGATTCAATGGAATCTATGCTTGATCATTCCATTGAAGAGCATTTTGTAAAGGAAAACTGCAAAATGCTTTACAGTGTATTTGCAGATTTGCAGTCCATGATAGATTATCTTGAGGCGGATATACAGGTTGATTTCACTGTAAAGCAGCTGAAGGATGGATAAAAAAGTTGTAAGGCTGAATACTGATTTTCAGCCTTATTCTGCCTTTTACATAATAAAACATAATAAAAATGAAGGAGAAATAACAATATGCCGGAGATAAAATGCCCCAAATGCGGTGAGGTTTTTCAGGTGGACAAGTCCGGATATGCTGAGATACTGGCTCAGGTCCGCACTGCTGAATTTGACAGAGAAATAAGTGAAAAGGAAAGAAGTCTGAAATCAGAAAGAGAGCAGGCCGTAAAGCAGGCACGACTTGAGGAAGAGGTCAGAGCGAAAGACACGCTTGCAGATAAAGACCGTGAAATACTTGAGCTCAGACATCAGCTCGAAAGCCTTAAAACTCAGCAGAAACTTGCGGTGAAAGAGGCAGTTTCTGAGATTGAAAGGGAAAGGGATTCCCTTAACAGTGAGCTTGAAATACAGAAGCAGAAGCATATTAACGAAGAGAATACTCTGAAAGAAAAGTATGAAATGCAGCTGAATCTGAAAGAGGAAGAGGTGCAGAGATATAAGGATTTCAAATTAAGGCTTTCCACAAAAATGGTTGGTGAAAGTCTTGAGCAGCACTGTGAAAATGAATTCAACAGGCTGAGGATGACTGCCTTTCCGACTGCTTATTTTGAAAAGGATAACGACGATTCAAAGGGGTCAAAGGGCGATTACATATTCCGCGAATTTGATGCTGACGGTAATGAAATCATTTCCATTATGTTTGAGATGAAGAACGAACAGGATTCAACCTCAACAAAAAAGAAAAATGAAGATTTCTTCAAAAAGCTTGACAAGGACAGAAACACCAAAAACTGCGAGTATGCCGTTTTGGTTTCTATGCTCGAGCCTGAGAGTGAACTTTATAATACCGGTATTGTTGATGTATCATATCAATATAAAAAGATGTATGTTATCAGACCGCAGTTCTTTATTCCTATTATAACGCTTCTGCGCAACGCGGCTATGAATTCTATGGAGTATAAACGAGAGCTTGCCATAATTAAAAATCAGGAAATTGATATCACAAATTTTGAAGAAAATATGGAAAATTTTAAAAATGGTTTTTCAAGAAATTTTAGACTCGCCAGTGATAAATTCCAGAAGGCTATTGAAGAGATTGACAAGACCATAGACCATTTGCAGAAAACGAAAAATGCATTACTTTCGTCTGAAAACAATCTTAGATTAGCCAACGATAAGGCGCAGGATTTAACAATCAAAAAGCTAACGCGCGGTAATCCGACGATGAAGGCAAAGTTTGATGATTTGAAAAAATAAAATAAAAAATTTAGGACATCCTTGAGATGTCCTTATTTTTTTGTCAATACTATAATCGGTGATTCATTTGAAAAAAATAATTCGTATAGCAGATGCCTGCATAGCAGTAGTATTAATTTTTATTTTCAGCTTAATCGGTTTCGGTGATTTATGTCTGCCTGACCGCATTTCAACCTATTCTTCAAAAAATATAAGCTATAAAAACATTTATACGGTTGATATGGGGAATAATTCACAGGTTGATTTTCAGAACAACGCACGTGTATCGCCGTCGGAAAGTGAAATAAAAATACTTGGTATTATCCCTGTTAAAACCACTAAAGTTTTGCAGGAGACGGAAAAAAGGGTATATGTCAGCGGAGAGAGCTTTGGTATAAAGCTGTACACGGACGGAGTTATTGTTGTCGGTACAAAGGATGTTGAAACGGCAAACGGAAAATGCAATCCTGCCAAAGAAGCAGGTCTTGAAAAGGGCGATATAATCATCAGTATCAATAATGTAAAAATGACCGATTCATCGCAGGTGGAGGAAACCTTTAACGACAATAACGGCAAGGATTACAAGATTGTAGTAAAGCGAAACGGAAATTATAAAAACTTTACGCTTACGCCTGTATATTCGCAGTCTGAGGGGAAATATAAGGTGGGTGTATGGGTAAGAGATTCAACCGCAGGAATTGGTACCGTTACTTTTTACAATTCCGAGAACAACTCCATTGGAGCCTTAGGTCACCCTATCACAGATGTTGACACAAATGAAATTATGCCGATTCTGAACGGTGAGGCAGTTAAGGCGAATGTTACAAAGATTTATAAAAGTACAGACGGTGAGGCTGGCTCTCTTTGCTGCGATTTTACAAATAATGTGATAGGCAGTCTCAGTGTGAACAGCATATGTGGAATTTACGGAAAGTATGAATGCAGTCTTGTCGGTAAGCGTTTATATAAAGTTGCGGCATCTCAGGAGGTGGAAAAGGGCAGTGCACAGTTATTGTGTACGGTTGATGAAAAAGGACCGCAGCTCTACGATGTAGAAATTACACGAGTTTCTTACAGAGAAAACAATGATGAAAAAAATATGGTTGTACGGGTAACGGATAAAAATCTGATAGAAAAAACAGGTGGTATTGTTCAGGGTATGAGTGGTTCACCGATTATTCAGAATGGTAAGCTTGTGGGTGCTCTGACACACGTGATTGTAGACAATCCTGAAAAGGGTTATGCGATTTTTGCCGAAAAAATGGTAGAAAAGTCAAAAGAACTCAAATAGAGCCGAAAAAACTCCTATTTTATCTTGCGCATTTAAACGAATAATAAATAATGTGAAATTTATTTACAAAAATATGTGAAAATCCCTTGCAATTGTAAAAGATAAATGGTAATATGTGGAAGGAATAAATAAGGAGGGTTTTTAATGAAAACCAATTTAAAAGTATTAATTGCTGATGATTCAGTACAATTTGGCAAGGAATGTCAGAAAGAGTTAAAGAATGCCGGCTTTGATGTAGTTCTTACAGCAAAGGACGGCTTAAGAGTTATGTCTATAATCGATTCGCAGCATATTGATGTTGTACTTATGGACGCATTTATGCCCAACGGTGATGCAATAGAAATTCTTGAGCATATGAATAATTCTCTTAATGAAAAACCGCTTGTTGCAGTAATTTCTTCCATTGATTCACAGGATTTTGAAGAGCAGATGATCAGTGCAGGAGCTAATTATTATTTCATAAAGCCTGTAACAGCCAGATCGGTTGCAAAGCGTCTGATAAATCTTGCATCATGGAAAAGCGAAAAGAAGAAGAGGGAAGGCTCTTCTCTCAGAGACGGCGATATAGACGTAACAATTTCTGACATTATGAGACAGATTGGTGTACCTGCGCATATAAAGGGTTATCAGTATCTCAGAACTGCCATTAAGCTCTCCGTAAATGACAGTGAAATGCTCGGCTCTGTAACAAAACTTCTTTATCCGACAGTTGCGAAAATGTATAATACAACGGCCTCAAGAGTTGAACGTGCAATCAGACATGCCATTGAGGTGGCTTGGGACAGAGGCGATGTCGATGTCCTTTCATCCTATTTCGGTTATACGATTCAGTCTCAAAGAGGTAAGCCTACAAATTCCGAATTCATCGCAATGATTTCGGATAAGCTCAAGCTGTCACTGAAAACCACTGCATAAATTATTGCTTTTATTCAAAGGAATATTATTGGCATTTTTGTGATAATATTACCTTAAATAAAAACACAGACCTGCTGATTTTTAGTCAGCAGGTCTGTATTTTTATTTAATCGTCAAAATTAAATCCCTCTTCAATGATATAACAGTCTGTAAGCTCATTACACTGTAGATGTCCTATATCATCGTAAATACCATTTGTAAGCTGAAGAAACAAATCACGGTTTCTTGGTGATAAAAGACCGTTTATTTGATATCGTATATCATTCAGCACATCGCAATATGCATACAAAGCATAATTATCAATCCGTTTTGTGAGTATTTTATGATTTTCTTTATTATAATCATAGTTTCCCATAATATAACCTCTTTCATTACATAATTATTAAATACTTGAAATAAGCCTTGTTATGCCGTATAATAGATTTACGGCATAAAGAATTATTTCTTTATGCTTGGTTTAGGGGCTTTGTACCTTGTTTTTTTGTGTGGGGTACAAAGTTCCTTTTATTTTTGCAGACGGTTATAATGCTCAAATACTGTCTCTTATACACATCTCCGAGCCCACGAGACTAAGGCGAATCTCG
>ERZ1026947.1133-NODE-1133-length-11212-cov-8.279197_pt1 | contig 11212 bp, 7 predicted proteins | sample MGYA00519568_ERZ1026947 | MGnify/ENA primary metagenome ERZ1026947 (study PRJEB26926, sample SAMN06164744) | human gut metagenome | biome: ENVO:00009003; feature: ENVO:2100002; material: ENVO:00002003 | host: Homo sapiens | place: USA | collected 2012 ...
GACCTTACAGACGGATGCGGATATTGATGATTATGTAGAGAAGATTCGTTCTCAGTTGAAACAGTTATTGAAGAATTGTGATGAGATTAAGTTGAATTAAGTATTATGATTAAGGAAGAATAATGAATAATTATGAAAAGAAAGAGAAAATAATAGATGAAGCTAAGAAAGAAACGGACACAAAATTAACGGATTCAATAGCAAATGAATCAATAAAACAAATACAGAAAAATCAAAATAAAATTCTTGAGTCATTTCAACCAATATTAGAAAAGCAGACTAATATGAAAGTGGGGCTAGAAAATTTTAAGAAATCGTTGGGTATGTCTGTTTCAAAATGGAATCAAATGCAAGAGGTTATAAAAATCTTAAAAAAATCATTTAAATTTTCTCATAATATTGAAGTTGGTGAATTTTCAAAAGCTATCTATAGAATGACAGCAGAATTTTCAGAAGTAATTCGAAAAATTAAAATTCCATCAATTTCTGAGAAAAAAAAGCAAGAACTTCTTGAAATACATAGGTTGTGGGGACATTATGGATGGACAATAAATCCTTGTGCAGATGAAGAAACGCTATTTAGTAGTATGCCAGCTAATAAAAAAGATGCTGACATTATGGCATTAAAACAATGTCCTAATAAAATAATGGAACAAATATTTGAAGTTTTATTAGAAAACAAACGAACGAAAAAGACAGATTTTAGAGAAGCAGTATTTGATTATAGACATAAGCAGTATAAATCATGTGCGTTTATTTTGTTTGCTTTAATTGATGCGATATTGATTAGATTGCAGAAAAAATCGACTTTAGATGGAAAAAGGCGTAATGTTGGGTTAAGCGCTGTGCGAGATGCAAAGAAACGAACGGAAATAGATGTGAATACAGAAGTGCTTTATACAGCATTGTTTTGTACAAATCTTTTTGCTTGTCTTCAAAAAGTGTTTGAAAGTGGAAACGATTTTAGAAAACAACCGGAGGTTATAAATAGAAATTTTCTTGACCATGGAATGCTTACAAGAAAGGTTACGAAGAAAGACTGTATGCAATTGTTTTTGCTGTATTACAATATGCTCAAGCTGTTAGAGTTGATTTATTAAGAGGATTAATATAATGGATAAGAATGCGATTAAAAAATTTGCTGTCTGGGCAAGAACAGAGCTGATCGCCCGTGTTTCCCTGAAAGGTGTGGAATACGGTATCACAGAGGGCAACATTGAGGATGCTAATGTGGACAGCGTTGGCGGCAAAGTCCTTACTGCCGATGAAAAGAAGCAGCGTCAGGCTCTGATTGCCGAGATTAATGATAAAGGATATAAGCAGGTCATGGAGGAGGTTGCCTACACTTGGTTCAACCGCTTCTCTGCTCTGCGATTCATGGAAGTAAACGGTTATCTTCCTTCCCATGTGCGTGTATTCACGGATGAGGAAAACAACTTTAAGCCGCAGATTATAGCCGAAGCCATTCATCTGGATTTGGATGGACTCGATATGGAAAAGGTCTATGAGCTGAAAGATGCAGAAAAGACCGAAGAACTGTATAAATATCTGCTGATCGTGCAGTGTAACGCTCTGAATAAGATTCTGCCGGGAATGTTCCAGAAGATTGCGGATTACACGGAGCTTCTTCTGCCAGACAACCTGCTTCGTGAAGGCAGTGTGATTCAGCAGATGATTGAACTGATACCGGAGGATGACTGGAAGGATGCTGTCCAGATCATCGGATGGCTGTATCAATATTATAACAGCGAGAAAAAAGACGATGTCTTCGCAGCACTGAAAAAGAATGTGAAAATCACAAAAGAAAACATCCCTGCAGCAACCCAGCTTTTCACACCGGACTGGATCGTTCGTTACATGGTCGAGAACTCTCTTGGCCGTTTGTGGCTGGAGGGACATCCGGATGTGAAAGAACAGCTTCTTCCTACCGAGGAAGAACAGTCTGCCTATGTTGCCGGAAACCGTGACCCGGAAGATACCAAATGGCATTACTATCTGGAAGAAGCCGAGCAGGAACCGGAAGTGCAGGCACAGCTTGCCGAGATTCGTAAGGAATACACCGCACTGACACCGGATCAGCTGAAAGTGATTGACCCTTGCTCCGGTTCGGGTCATATCCTTGCGTATATGTTCGATGTGCTGATGCAGATTTATGAATCCTACGGTTATACCACCCGTGAAGCAGTGGCAAGTATTGTAGAGAACAATCTGTACGGCTTGGATATTGATGACCGTGCGGCACAGCTGGCTTATTTTGCGGTAATGATGAAAGCCCGTCAATATGACCGCCGCTTCTTCAGCCGTGGTATTCAGCCCCATGTATATGCCATTGCGGAGAGTAACCATGTGGATTCGTTTGCGTTGGAGTATTTCTGCAATGGCGATGCCAAGCTGAAAAAAGCTATGGATACCATCATCAGTGACCTGCATGATGCAAAGGAATACGGTTCTATTCTGACTGTAACACCGCAGGATTGGTCTGCTTTGTATGACCGCTTTGCAGAGATTACGAAAGATATAAATATGTCCCGTGAGACAGCATTGAGAGAAATATTGCCGTTGGTGCAGGTGGCAGAAGCACTGGTACAGAAGTATGATGCGGTGGTGACGAATCCGCCGTATATGGGGGCTTCCGGTATGGGTGCAAAGCTGTCCGACTATGTAAAGAAGAATTATCCGGATAGTAAGAGTGATCTGTTTGCCGTATTTATCGAAAAGTGCGGGCAAATGGCAAAAAGAAACGGCTATCAGGCGATGATAACACAACACTCCTGGATGTTCCTGTCCAGCTTTGAAAAGCTGCGCACAAAACTGCTGTCCGTGGATATTGTCAATATGGCACACCTCGGTGCAAGAGCGTTTGAAGAAATCGGCGGCGAAGTGGTACAGACCACCTCGTTTGTTTTCCGAAAGAGCCATATTACAGATTATAAGGGCGAGTACTGCCGTCTGATTGAGCCGACTTCTCAGCAAGGAAAAGAGGATATGTTCCTCTCCGGAGAAAACCGGTATGAAGCAGACCAGTCCAACTTCTCCAAAATTCCGGGAAGTCCGGTGGCGTATTGGGTGAGTGCGAATACAATTAGAGCTTTTGAGAACGGTAAAACACTTGGTAGCATAGCAAGTGTGCCTAAAGGATTATCTACTGGCTCAGTTGACAATTTCATGAGGTTTTGGTATGAGCCTTCGTTTGCAGATATTACTTTCACCGCATCTGACTGTGACGAAACAGTTGAAGGAACAAAGTGGTATCCTTATGCGAAAGGCGGGACATACAGAAAATGGGACGGAAATCTTGAGTACGTCGTCAACTGGGAACACAATGGTTTTGCAGTTAAGCACTTTTTTGATGAAAAGGGAAAGCAACGCTCTCGCCCGCAAAATACAGCATATTATTTTAAAAAGTGCCTGACATATTCCGCTATCACAAGTTATAAATTGTCGCTCAGATATTTAGATAAGTGTATTTTTGGAGGTGGTGGAGATTCTATCCACATCTCAAATGATACCAATTTCAATTACATTTTTGGTTTTGTTAATAGCATTCTTCAAGAAAAGTTTTTAGGAATAATAAGTCCAACAATCAATTTTGAGGTTGATCACTTAAAAAAACTCCCCATCATAATTCAAGAAGACAAAATGCCCTTCGTAAACAAGAAGGTGTTGGAAAATGTTACTTTGTCTAAAAAAGATTGGGACTCCTATGAAACCTCATGGGATTTCAAGCGGAGTCCGCTGGTTTAGCAGTTACCGATGAATATAGTTTTTGAAAATAACAAAATTAATATTGAAAGGTAGGTGTCGCAAAATGATTTATACTCTTACGCATTTCGACACGCCGCTTATTGAGTTTTCGGCTGAAAACAAGGCAGAGGCAGGCGTTAAAATAATAAAGATACACGATGAAAACAGAGAATTATTCCCACTTGATTTAGCGGAAGTGTCGGCAGAAGCCGTTGAATCATGGATAAAGCACCGTTCTATTCCGAAAAATCGTGCTTATGTTGACACTCTGCTGTCTACAATGGGATTAAGTATAAACCGTCCGTTTGATATTATTCGCGTGTCAAGCGGTCTGAGTCTAAACGACTGTTATTGGCTTAAATCCGAAAGCAATAATAATGATTTTGACAGAGTAAATTTGTACGATAACAGATTCAGCCGTATTTTGGGACAAATAGCATTTACCGGATACGGAAGCGGTAATGCTTCAGGACTTACATCAAGCCCTGAATTTACAACGAACGGTATACTGCCCAAATGCTGGCGCAGGGAAAAAGGCAAAATTCTTTTATACAAAGGCGGAACACAAGGTGCGTCCAACACCGGCAACGAGCCGTATTCGGAATTTTATGCTTATCAAATAGGTAAAATTCTCGGCGTTGATGCTATACCGTATAGTATTTCAAAGTGGAAAGGTATATTGTGTTCAACCTGCGAATTGTTTACAAGCAAGGATGTTTCATTTGTACCGGTGGGAAGAATCGTTCGTTCCGGAGGAATGAAGGCGGTAAGAGATTATTATAAAAACTTAGGTGCTGAATTTGAGAAAGCATTAAACGATATGATTATCTTTGATGCGTTGATTTTTAACACGGACAGACATTACGGCAATTTCGGATTTCTTATTGACAGTCATACAAACAAAATTATAGCTCCGGCACCTCTGTTTGACCACGGAAACAGCTTGTTTAACCTTGTCGGCACAGACGCACTTAAAAGCAAAGAAAGCTTTTGGAAATACGCTAAAACACAGCTGCCGTGTGTATATGACGATTTCGTATCGGAGGCAAAAAAAGTTTTAACGCACGATAATCGAAACGCAGTCAGAAAGTTATTGAACTTTAAGTTGCCTAAACACAGCAGGTATAATCTTGACAAAGACAGAGTGAAACTGATTGAATATGCCGTAAGCAAGAGGGCGGCGGAACTTTTGGAGGAATAATTGATATGGGAAAACTGATTTCCGATAAATACGCTGCTTGGAAGCAGGAATGCGAAGACCGCTTTCTGCAGCTCAAAAAGAACGAAGAAGAACTCAACCGCATTTTTATTGACATTTACGGCTTGCAGGACGAATTGACGCCGGATGCGGCGGATAAGGATGTGACCGTGCATCGTGTGTTTGACAGCAAGGATGATGTACCCGAATCCATGAATGGCAGTAACTATGTCCGCACTATGCGTGACGAGATCGTTTCGCTTATCTCCTACGCCGTGGGCTGTATGTTCGGTCGTTACTCTCTGGATGTGGACGGACTTGTCTATGCAGGCGGTGAATGGGATAACAGCAAGTATGCTTCTTTCGCTGCGGATAAGGATAATATTATACCTATCAGCGATGACGAGTATTTTGAAGATGACATCGTCGGTCGTTTTGTGAAGTTCGTAGAAATAGTGTATGGTAAGGATACGCTGGACGAAAACCTGAAATTCATTGCCGATGCATTAGGCGGCAAGGGTCAGCCGAAGGATGTGATTCGGAATTACTTCCTGAATGACTTCTACTCCGACCACTGCAAGATTTATCAGAAACGCCCGATATACTGGCTGTTTGACAGCGGCAAGAAGAACGGCTTCAAGGCGCTGATCTATATGCACCGCTATCAGCCGGACACCATTGCCCGTATCCGTACCGATTATGTGCATGAACAGCAGGCTCGTTATCGTACTGCAATCGCTGATCTGGAGACACGTATTACAAATGCTTCCACCGGTGAACGAGTAAAGCTGAATAAGCAGCTCAAAACACTGAACGATCAAGCTACTGAAATTCACGAGTACGAAGAAAAAATTCATCATTTGGCAGACCAAATGATTTCCATTGACCTTGATGATGGTGTGAAGGTGAATTACGCTAAGTTCCAGGATGTTCTGGCGAAGATTAAATAAGGAGGTGGCAGCATGGCCAGTATGGATTTAGAAACAATAATCCGAGATTTGAATAAGCGATTTGCTGCACCGCTGCCGGAGTTTTATAAGCGTCGTATCATATTCTGGTATGATGAGGACAGAGAGTTTGAGGACAAGCTGGATGACATCCAGATAGATAATGCAAAGCTGCTGGTGCTTACAGGTACCAACAATTTTGCAGCCAAGAAGCTACTGAATGTGGATGATACCACCGGTAACTATCTGGTTTACAGTCCGATTTCTTATGAGTCGCAGGAAGATGACTGGCTTTTGAATATCGAGCTTTACAGTGAAGAGTTCAGGGCCGATTTGGTATCTATCTGGATGAATGAGATTGACCTTCCGGCAACGCCTGATTTCCGTAGACTTGTTAAGACCTATAAGAAATTCTTCGGAGCACAGACCAGAAGAGCAACATTCGCAAAACTGAATAAAGGCATCAGCACACCATCGCAGATGCATCTTACTGTTATGGCGGCTATCTGTGGTACCGATGATGCACAGCCTGACAGTATTGTAAAAGCTGTCATCAGCGGTGGAACTGATACGGAAACCAACGAGGTATTCCAAAGCCTTGTAAACTATGGAGCCGAAGCCCCGTTCTGGGCACTTGTAAAGCAGGCTACCGGATACTTTGAGGGCGAAAGTTCTACAATTAACAAGCTGGTAACGCATATCTTGCTTACAGCAACGACCAGAACACTTCGTATGGAGTATCTGTCAGGCCTTGATAGCTTCATTTCCACACCACATCAGGCTTGGTGCTATGACTTCGTATCTGAATGGATCGCAGGAGAGAATAGACAGGAACTTGTCGAAATCCTGCAAAACGTAGAAGAAGAGCTTATTCTCAGAAAGCGCTTTAAGCAGGTGCCATTGGATGATTTGGTGGGCATAGAGGTATTTCCTTGTGTGAATGAATGCATTCTGACTCAGATCATGACTGAAATCAGCAATCATATAATCAATGTAGATGTGATTACAAATACGGTCGAGAAACGTCGAACGCTGGCGTGGTACGATGATGTGGAATGCTACTATGAGGGTATTCTTCAGGTAGCAAAAATGCAGTCGTTCTTCTTGGAACATTCCGCAGGCTTCCATACCGTAGAGGCAAGAAATATCTGGAAAGAGTACACAGAAGATTACTACCGTATGGATACCTATTATCGCCACTATCACTTAGCGTTTGGAAAGAGCCTGACAGTGGGCAACGACCATCTGGATGACCTTTTCAAGCAGGTGACCGATAAGGTGGAAGGCCTTTATACACACTGGTTCCTTGGTGAGTTGGGCAACAATTGGTCTGATGCCTGTGCAGATGAGTTGAAGAAATATGGACGCATCATGGAAGTTCCTCAGCAGGAAGACTTCTATAATCAGAAGGTAAAGGGCGAGGACAATCGTGTATTCGTCATTATCTCTGATGCGCTTCGATATGAGGTGGCGGCATCTCTGGCAGAGCAGCTCCGTCGTGAGACGCAGAGTAAGGTTTCTCTTGGCTCTTGTGCAGGTATTTTCCCGACCATCACAAAGTTTGGTATGGCCGCATTGCTTCCGCATAAGCAGTTATCTGTGGGTGAGCGCAGCAATGGGGACTTGCAGATTCTTGCAGACGGAATGTCTACAGATGCAGGTAACAGAGATAAAGTTCTAAAGGCCACAAACATTAATAGCGTAGCCTTGAAATATAAAGATATTGCACCGATGAAGCGTGCGGAGAGAAGTGCGTTGGTTAAGGGTATGGATGTCGTTTACATCTATCATGACAAGGTGGATGAGGCAAGCCATACTTCTGACAGCATGGTATTCCCGGCATGTGATGATGCAATCGAAGAAATCAAAAATATTGTGAGAATCATCCGTAATGAGTTTAGTGGTACTCGTGTTTACATTACTGCTGACCACGGATTCCTCTATACCTACAGTCCTCTGTCTGAGGATGCCAAGGTGGATAAGACAACACCGAGTGAGCAGGATGTAGAGATTGACCGTCGTTATCTGATTACCCGTAAGGGAGCAACTCCGGACTACTTACTTCCGGTAAAGTTTATGGATGACGGTTACGATGCATTTGCGCCGAGAGAAAGCGTCCGTATCAAGAAGAAAGGCGGAGGACTTAATTTCGTGCATGGTGGCATCAGCCTTCAGGAGATGGTGGTTCCGGTTATTGAATATCATTATCTTCGTAACGATTCCAAGACTTATCAGCGCAATAAGGCTAAGTATGACACGAAGCCGGTAGAAGTAGTACTTCTTTCTGCAAACCGTAAAATCAGCAATATGATATTCTTGTTGAACTTCTATCAGAAGGATGCGGTTGGCGATAACCGCAGCGCAGCAAACTATTTGTTGTACTTTGTTGATTCTAACGGAAAGCAGATAAGTGATACAGCAAAGATTATCGCAGATAAGACCAGTGATAATGGACAGGAGCGAACATTCCGCTGCAGCTTCAATTTGAAATCACTGAAATATGATAACAGAGCAAGCTACTACTTAGTCATCGCAGATGAAACAGGTCTGCAGATGCCGCAAAAAGAAGAGTTCCAGATTGATATCGCATTTGCGGTAGATGAGTTTAATTTCTTCAGCTAAGGGCTTGCTCGGAAGGAGCAGTAATGAGTGACAATCTTGAAGTGGGCGCAAGCTCTCGTGAAATTATAAAGGACAAACTGCGTCAAAACTTTGATGGTAAGATTGTCCGAAAGGATCTGACTAAGAAAATCAAGGAAGGTGCAAATGTGCCGGTTTATGTCCTTGAGTTCCTGCTGGGGCAATATTGCAGTTCAGACGATGATAAGGTTATCGAGCAGGGCGTGCAGAATGTAAAGCATATCCTTACCGATAACTTTGTAAGGCCGGATGAAGCGCAGAAGGTATTGTCTCGTCTTAGAAGTCGAGGCAGTCATACCATCATTGACATGGTAACGGTACGATTGGATATAAAGAAGGACTGCTTCTTTGCGGAGTTTTCCAATTTGGGATTAGCCAATATTCCCATCACGGATGAATACCCGGAAAAGTACGACAGACTTCTTTGCGGCGGTATCTGGTGTATCGTTCAGCTGGATTATGAGACCGAAGGCGATAATAACTTCGGAATCATCGACGCAGATGGAAATACACTTCAGTCAAAGCAGAAAAAGCAGAAAGACATCTCTCCAATCAGCATTCGTAAGCTGACTCCAATTCAGATGCCTCATATTGATATCGAGGATTTGAAGAGGGGACGTCAGGCTTTTACCAAGGAAGAATGGTTGGATGTTATGCTGCGTTCTATTGGTATGGAGCCAGACGAATTGACATATCGTGAGAAGTGGCTTCTTTTGACTCGTATGATCCCGCTGGTTGAGAACAACTTCAACCTCTGTGAGTTGGGTCCTCGAAGCACCGGTAAGTCGCATCTTTATAAGGAGATTTCTCCGAACAGTATCCTTGTATCCGGTGGCCAAACTACAGTAGCAAACCTGTTTTATAACATGGGCCGTAAGACTGTGGGCTTGGTTGGATTATGGGATTGCGTAGCTTTTGATGAAGTTGCAGGCATTCGTTTCAAGGATAAAGATGGCGTGCAGATTATGAAAGATTACATGGCATCTGGTTCCTTTGCACGAGGCAAGGAAGAAAAGGCAGCATCCGCTTCTATGGTATTTGTTGGTAATATCAATCAGAGCGTAGATGTACTTCTGAAGACTTCGAGCCTATTTGACCCGTTCCCTCCGGAAATGGGAACAGATACTGCATTTCTTGACCGTATACATTGCTATCTGCCAGGATGGGAAATCCCGAAGTTTCGTCCGGAGCATTTTACAAATGATTATGGATTCATTAGCGACTATCTTGCAGAGTTCATTCGTGAGTTACGTAAGACGCAGTACGGTGATGCTATTGACCATTATTTCCGTCTCGGCAAGAACCTCAATCAGAGAGATACTATTGCTGTGCGTAGAATGGCAGATGGATATCTGAAGCTTCTCTATCCGGATGGAAGCTTTACAAAAGAAGAAGTAGAAGAAGTTCTCCGGATTTCCTTGGAGATGCGTCGCCGTGTTAAGGAGCAGCTGAAGAAGCTGGGAGGCATGGAGTTCTACGATGTAAACTTCTCCTACATAGACAATGAGACCTTTGAGGAACATTATGTTTCCGTACCTGAGCAAGGTGGTGGTAAGCTCATCCCGGAAGGAATGTGCAATCCGGGACAGATTTATACTGTTTCTCAGGGCAAGAGTGGCATGCTTGGTGTATTTCGCTTAGAGAGTCAGATGCTTCCGGGTAATGGGAAGTTTGAGAGAACAGGTATTGGTAGTGACCGTGATGCAAAAGAATCCACAAATACGGCTTTCAACTTCTTGAAAGCAAATGGAAACCGTATCAGTGGTTCTATAAGTACTACAACGAAAGACTATATCATTAATTATCAGGATTTGCAGGGCATTGGCATGACAGGAAAGCTAGCCCTTCCTACATTGATTGCGATGTGTTCCATTGCACTTGGGAAACCAACACTCAGCAGCCTTGCTGTACTTGGTGAAATTAGTATCAGCGGAACCATGATGAAAGTAGATGAGCTGGCAAATTCATTGCAGGTATGTTTGGACAGTGGTGCAAAGAGAGTACTGCTGCCAATTACATCGGCAGCAGAGCTTGGAACTGTACCGGCAGACCTGATTGGAAGTTTTAATTTGATTTTCTATAGCAGTGCGGAGGACGCAGTTTTTAAAGCACTGGGTGTAGAGTAAGGAGGTGCAGAAATATGCCTGGCGAAGAAAAAAGAATATGGGGTATCAATACAAAAGACGACAATTTGTTTCTGCATCAGGATGTAATAGCTATTGTTATTACACCGAAAACTGAAAATAGATTATTCTTTGTGGATGAAAGATATGAGCAGGGATTTCCGCCAGATGAGAATGAATCGTTCTGCATTGGAAAGTCGATAGCCGGATTGAAGTTGAATCAGTCGGCACAGAATCCGATTACATATCTGTATCCACCGGAGAAAGATAAAATTCATATTTAATGAAATCGACAAATCGGTATTTTAGAAGGCAAGTGAATGGGATACCACGATGCAAGATACCATGGAGGAATATGAAATGTCGAAAGATGAGTATTTGATAACCGATAAGCCTCTCAAAGCGTTGACGGTTTTTGCAATGCCAATGATTCTTGGAAGTTTTTTTCAGCAAATATACAATATGGCCGACTCTATTATTGTCGGTCAGTTTGTTGGTTCTTCCACACTTGCAGCTGTCGGTGCATGTGCAGCATTGACCAATGTGTTCATTTGTGTGGC
>ERZ1026947.1152-NODE-1152-length-11039-cov-7.880371_pt1 | contig 11039 bp, 10 predicted proteins | sample MGYA00519568_ERZ1026947 | MGnify/ENA primary metagenome ERZ1026947 (study PRJEB26926, sample SAMN06164744) | human gut metagenome | biome: ENVO:00009003; feature: ENVO:2100002; material: ENVO:00002003 | host: Homo sapiens | place: USA | collected 2012 ...
CGAGATTCGCCTTAGTCTCGTGGGCTCGGAGATGTGTATAAGAGACAGGTAGAAAAGGTAGCAGCTCTGTATGCTGACTTCTCAAAAGATGCTAACGCACAGATCGAAAACGGTAACAAAGCAGCAGGAACTCGCGCTCGTAAAGCTTCTTTGGAAATCGAAAAAGCAATGAAAGAATTCCGTAAAGCATCTTTGGAAGCTTCTAAGAAATAATTTAGAAGACTACTAAGATATCGAAAAGGGGCTGTCTAACAAGTTTAGACAGCCCCTTTTATTATAGTACATTAAAATATATACGAACTTTAAACTTCTTCGCACACCACCATTTTCATCCCTTGATAAACGACTATAATTTTGTGCAGCGTCGTTGTTCCGATTGCTTTTTGCACCGTTTCACTAGCGGCATAGCGGTTGGCTTGTGTGATAGCTTCTTGCCGGAGTTGCTCCACCTTTTCATCACTATCCTTTCCTTTGGCATACTTCAGTTCGATAATGTAGGAATGGAGCATATCTTTATAAATATCCAGTAAGGGAAACATGAAAATGTCGGCATATCCTTCCTGATTCTCCTGTTCGGAGATGGGGCGATAGAAACGGTTCTGTGCGGTCATAGCCAACGTAAATCCATGTACGTATGCTTCGCCTTTTTGCTTGTCGCGCTGGGAAGAATATCGGTGCAGACATTCGGCGATATAGTCGAAGTAGGCTTTCCAGTCGCCGTCATAAGCCATTGCTGATGCCAGTTCTCCCTTTTCCCAGTTGTCAAAGCGGAGATTTGCTTCGTTGTAAGTATCTAGTAAGTAACTGTACAGTTGCTCACGTACTACTTGATTAGGAATGGTTAATAATGTCTTGCCTCGTTTGGTGCCGCTGATAGTCAACATTCCGAAATAGAATAATAGGCTGATAAAGTTATCCGGTTCTGCAATTGTTTCGGCAGGGAAGCCAGTTTTCAATTCACCGGTGATGTATCCTTGTTGCACCAATGTTTGGATGGTCGAGGCGTCATGAGCAAATTCTTTATCCTTGCGGATCAACATTCGTAGTTTGTTGTAATCCACGCGGATGTTTTCTTCTACCATATTACGTGGCATATAGCCTCCATTCCGGATGTAATTATCCACAAAGTAGAGTACCATATTGGAGTTGTACATTGTAGTACTGCCATAACTTTGTTCTGCAAAACAGTAGTTGTCATACCAAGGTTTCATAGCTTCTATCAGCTCGTCGGTAGAGTGGTGAAACTGGCAGGTAGTGGCATAATAATCCAGCATTGCGCGTACCTCTTCTTCGTTGAATCCGGTCATTTCATTAAATTCCGGAGAGAGCGAATAATTGGTGCCGATATTGAATCCGCTGGTGAGATCGTCCATCGTGACGGGGCTGACACCAGTCACGAAGCAACGTTTGATAGTGGAGTCCGTGCCTGCTTTCACCGTATCGAAGAAGCTGCGCAGATAACCGGTTCCGTGTGTCTCGCTCTTGTAATCTTCCAGACAGGCAGGCTCTGATAAGATTTTATTTGTAAAGTGGTCGTATTCATCAATGAACAGATAAATCTGTTGATTGGTCTTCACACATTCTTTATATAGATAATCCAGTTGCTCTACGGCTCCCTTTTTCTTATTCATTTCTTCCTTTATCCCTTCGGGAAGATATTGCGCGTAGACATCGCAGAAAAAGTTGAATTCTGTGTTGCAATGTGCGTCCAATGATTGCCGGTAACTATTTAATTCGGCATTAACTACGGCAAAGTTTAGATAAATGATGAGATATGAATTTCGTTCGGGAGTGGGATGCTTTCCTATGTACAGGTCGCCATACCATTTCTCAAACTTGTCCGCTTCTAATATGTTATAATAATGTCGGAGCATGGAGATCGTTAAGCTCTTTCCGAACCTTCGCGGGCGAATGTAAAAGAAATACTTGTTCGCGTTTTCTATAAGCGGGATATAATGTGTCTTGTCCACGTAATAACAGTCGTCTTCGCGGACATCGATAAAGTTCATCATTCCGTACGGAATACGTTTGCGCTTTACTGGTTGGTTCATAGCTCTTTCATTTTCTCACAAAAGTAACAATAAAAAATGAATATTGATGGATGGCAGTTATATAAATGATAGAATATCTTTGGAACTATCCGGGTGGTAATAGCGAGAATACTTGTATCTTTATTGTCGAATAAATTAATAAATTGAGAAATGTTGAAAGTAGTAACATTTATGAAGCAGGTAGCCATGGGGCTACAGGTGGAGGGAAACTTCGGTACTGCGCATGTTTATCGTAGCAGTCTGAATGCCATCATTGCTTATTGTGGGGAAGAAGATTTGCTTTTTAGTGAAGTAACTTCGGAGTGGCTGAAGGGATTCGAAGTTTACCTTCGTAGTCGTGGTTGTAGCTGGAACACCGTTTCCACTTATCTGCGTACGTTTCGTGCGGTTTACAATCGTGCCGTCGATCTTGGGAAAGCTCCTTATGTACCTCATCTGTTCCGTTCTGTTTATACCGGTACTCGTGCCGATCATAAACGTGCGTTGTGTGATGACGATATGAAGAAGGTGTTTGCCAAATTGTCTCGTACATCCGGTGTGCCATTTGCTGTATGTCAGGCGCAAGAGTTGTTCATTCTGATGTTTTCGCTTCGTGGTATGCCGTTTGTCGATCTCGCTTATTTGCGTAAGAGTGATTTGCGTGATAACGTAATAACGTATCGCAGACGTAAGACAGGACGACCATTGTCGGTGACGTTGACTCCCGAAGCGATGATCCTGGTGAAGAAGTATATGAATCGCGATCTCTCTTCTCCTTATTTATTTCCATTGTTGAAAAGCCGTGAAGAAACTAAAGAGGCGTATCGCGAATATCAGTTGGCATTGCGCAGTTTTAACCAGCAGTTGATGTTGTTAGGTGAATTATTGGGATTATCCGATAAATTGAGCTCGTACACCGCCCGCCATACCTGGGCTACGACAGCTTATTATTGTGAAATTCATCCGGGCATTATTTCCGAAGCGATGGGACATTCGTCTATCACTGTGACGGAGACTTATTTGAAACCTTTCCGGAGTAAGAAAATTGATGAAGCAAATAAACAAGTTCTTGACTTCGTGAAACGCTCTGTTGTGGACGTAAATACTTGAAAATTACTCTGTTACTTTGTAGGTAACGGGAATGAATATCGGTGCAAATATGAGCATATTTCTTAAAATAACCAAACGAAATCATACATTTTTTCTAATAAACTACTCAAAATAGGAATTAACCAAATAAAACACGCGGATTCTTTGTATTAGGGCTTTGTTAACTTCTAAATTTTTGCAAAAGATCTCCTTCCCTCTACTGCCTTTCAGAAGCAGGGGTAAAAAAGTTTCATTGCTTATCGTATCATTTTTCAGTATTGACTACTCCCGAAGAGCAGGCACAAAGGTTTCTCCGTTACCTACAAAGTAACGGGTGGCTATTATTGAAACTTAGTGTTTAATAATATATTATTAATGTAATTTTTAAGTAGTTATGAAGAAAAATTTTGTTAGGGTAATGCTTTTCGGGGCATTGGCGCTTACAGTAAGTACAACCGTTACAAGTTGTAAGGACTATGACGATGACATCAAAAATCTGCAAGAGCAGATTGATAAAGTAACGTCCACTAATCCGGTGAGCACAGAGGACATGAAAACGGCCATATCTAGTGCCATTCAAACTTTGCAGACGCAGTTGCAGACAGCTATTGATGGTAAAGCAGATGCTAAAGCAGTACAGGATTTGCTGAAAACAGTAGAAGCATTGCAGACTGCATTGGAAAACAAAGCAGACGCAAGTACTATTAAAACATTGGGCGACCAGATCACCGCTCTTTCAGAACAAGTGAACTCTATCGAGGGAACTTTGAACAAAACGAAGGAAGACCTGGAAGCTAAAGTTGCCGACCTGACAGAGAAGCTGGCTGGTGCTGCATCTAGCGAAGACCTGGAAAAATTAGCTGATGAACTGGCAGAAGCTAAGAATGAATTGAAGGCTGTGAAAGAAATGGCTGATAATAATGCGGCTGCTATCGTTAGTATACAAGCTAATATTTTAGAACTGCAGAAATTGGATGGCAGAATCAGTGCATTGGAAACATTTAATCAAAACGCTGCATCGAAGGATGATTTAGCTGATTACGTAGCCCATTCTGAACTTGCAGGATTGGTTGATGACGAAGTTCTGGAGTTGCTGAAAGATAATGGCTCTATTGCTAAATACGTAAACGATGCTATCGAATCACAGGTATTGGCGGAAGCCTCTGCTATCAACCTTGCTATCAAAGGTGTAGACGGTAGATTAGCAACGTTGAGCACTAACTTTGAAACATATAAACAAGAACAGGCAACTGCTTACCAAACTGTGACTGGTAATATCACTACGCTTACCACATTCAAAACGACTATCGAGACAGCTTTAACTGATGGTGGTTATGAAAATTTTGCGGCAGTATTGACTGAAATTACCACGATTAAAACCAGTTATGGTTATTGTGCTACTAAAGAAGTTTTCGATGGTAAAGTAGAAGCTTATCTTGCTGATTATAAAAAAACGGTAAATGATAAATTCGCTGCATTGGAAAAACGTCTCACGGCACTTGAAAACCAAATTCAGAGCATTGTTTATATTCCTGAATATGAAGATGGACAGGTGAAATTTATGTCTTATTTCTACGATAATAAATTGGTAGCTGAAACAGAACCGATCCGGATGAAATTCCGTATTTCTCCTGCAACGGCCGCTGCCAACTTCGCAGAGAATTATACTCCTTCGTTTGATGGACAGGAAATAAAGACTCGCGCAGCCGAAATTTATCACATCGAAAAGACTGAAGTAGACGAAGCTACAGGTATCGTCACTTTTACTGTTTCTACTTCAACGGACAAGAGTTTCGCTGTTAGTCTGAATCTTATCGCTAAAGATCAAAGCAAGAATCTTACTAACATTAGTTCTAACTATTTCCCGGTAATTTCGGACTATAGAGCAGTTACTGGTGTAGCAGTGAAATCACCAAACGAAGCAGCAAGTTCAATTCTTTATGATAAACCTCTGTCAGTTATAGACTATGCAACAGGAGCTGTTCTTCAGATCACAGGTACCGACAGAGCTGGTAAGAATATTGATAATGAGCCAATGGCAAGTAGTGTGAATACAGAGAAGTTTGTAGTAACCTACAGCGTAGGTGGAACTGATCCGGAGTCCTATACCATTGAAAATGGCGTGTTGAAGTTGACGACATATAATGATGCTTCTTTTAATGGTAAAAAAGTAACTCCCGAGGCTAAAGTGGAAATCATTGGTACTAATTTCAGTAAAGTTACTACTTTTACTGAAGTTACAGCTAAAGCAGCATCGGCAGATCCAGAGGTGCCTTCAACTATTGCAGCAATTGAGTTTGACGGAACAAAAGAACAGGTAGCTGATGTAACAGTTACTTATGGTACTATTGGTGGTAGCACTGATATTGGTATTCTACAGGCTGCTTATGAAAAATTGCCACAAGAAAACTTTACTTTCAAACCATCTGCTACAGGCGGAGTGACTTTGAGATTTAAAGCTAATACCACAAAGAATGAATTGGAAATCGTAGTTCCGAAAGGTACAGAAGCTGGTACTTATGTACCGGAAGTGAAAGTGAAAGTTTCTGATGTGCAGAACTTTACATTGAAACCGTCAATCGAAGTTAAAGTAACAGCCGCTACCTATACATTGGTATATGATGGCAATCTTACTAGTGGAACTATGGCGTTGAAGCCTAATCTTATTCCAATAGCTAAGCCGACATCTTTGAATTTCGCAATGAGTATTCCTACTCTCTTTACTAACTATGAGACCATTGTGGAAAAAGCAGAGGCAGTAGGTGCTACCGTTCAATTCTCTTTGACAGAGGAGATTACCGGAGTTTCAATTGTAAACAATGTATTGACTATTGATAAGACCTATTCTAATCCTGATCCTGCGAAAGATATAGTTGTTGCCGCTAAAGTAATAGCTAAAAACACTGCTGGTGAAGATGTAGAATTAGTTGTTGCTAAGGAAACTACCTTTACTCTTACTGATGTCAGTGGCACATGGGCAGCTCCTGGTAGTACTGAAATAAAAATTGGTAGTGACAATTTGAATAATAGCTTCCCACTTGCGAAAGATTTTAAATGGACAGCTTCTAATAGTAAGGTAATGTGGAAAGATGGTGCAGAAGTAACCGCTGGTACTGACTGGGGAGTAGCTCCATTAGGTATATTCGGATTTGTAGCTCCTACATTTGAATTAGCTGATGCTGACAATGCTAAATATGTAATTCTGAATAAGAATACAGGTGCTTTCTCTCTTTCCGAAGCAGGAAAGGTGTTAAGCGTAAGTAAGGATATTGTTGTTAACATTGTTGCTGAATCACGTTGGGGAACTATCACTGGTTATGATGCTGCTAAGACAGTTACAGTGAAAATCGACTTAAGTAAAGAAGCTGCGAGCATATAATAAACCCTTGTTCACCTACGCGTGAAAAACATTTTACCCCAGAACAAAGCGAAGGACACAGCTTGTGAAAGTCCATCCTTCCTCTTTGTTCTTATTTAGAAAAGGGATGCCTCCCACATTTCCCACAGGTATCCCTTTTTATTTTTACTCTCGGAGCGTCTTTTTGTTGTACTAGAATCAAAGTGCTAGTCCCCCATTTCCCTATAGGTAAAAGAGGCGTTCCCAAGATGCAGAAAACCCGGGCTTGCGAAAGTCCGGGTTTTCTTGATTAATAACCAATAACAATTAACCAATAACAACTAACAATAGAATATGTAAATGAAAAAAGAAACCTATTCTTTATCCCACTCCTTGCTCGCTTCGAAACAGGGACAAGCCTTGATCCACTCTTCCGGTTCAATCTCACCGTCTCCGTCAAGATCAGGACTAAGATCACGATGCCCGCAGACACGGCATCCCGGAAAATCCTTTAATAAAGTCAGGATAAGAACCCGTAGCGAGTGTTTCTGCCAACAAGTGCGCGTGTCTTTCGGCTGTCCCATGCAGTCCAGTCCGCCTTCGTAGCAGATACCGATACTTTCCCGGTTGAAACCACGGCTATGCGCACCGATCCGTTCTAACGGGCGGGTAGACTTAATATCCCCGTTCTTACGAATATAAAAATGATAACCCACACCATTGAAGCCGCGGCGACGATGGCAAACATCCAAATCATGTTCGGTGAAAGATTTATCCTCGCGGGTAGCGGAGCAATGAACGACAATCAGATTAATAGTTCTCATGCGTTAGGCAGGTATTAAAGAAGTGGATGATGATGCGGATTCGGAACCATTGTTGCGCTGAATACACTCTTTATTGACACACTGTAAAGTGACAGCTTCCGAAAGTTTGCCTTTTAATGAAAAAATCTCCGAGTGCATTTCCTTCACACGGTCGCTCAAATCGAAATAATCCTTTAGCACCTTTTCGAGCTGCTTCATAAGGAAGCCATACTGCTCTTTCACTAGTTCGCTGAACTCTTTGACGTCCTGCATCATTTGCTGACGTTTTTTGCGACCTCCGAAAAAAGGGAGGATGGCTGTAATGATATCAATGATTTTGTCTAACATCTTTCTTGAATTAAAGATTAAAAATTAAAGATTGAGAATTAAAAAATAAGAGAAACTAAAAATAGGAAAACTAAAAAACACGAGAATGAAAAAATGGAGAAATAAAGAAAATGAGAAAATGCGGGAAAGAGAAAAACAGAAAAACAGCAACCACATGGCAAGGAACCATACATGGATCAGTTCCTGAAACCATGTGATACTGTTTTTTCTAAGGATGAAGTTTCATTCTGCCAAAGAAGATAGAGCGGGCAGCCTATTTACGCTGCCGGGTCCGGTGCTTCTCCACCGCCCGGTTTATTGCCCCCCGAACCGCTGCCGGAATCATCGTCCGAACCACCGTTTCCGGAATCGCTTCCATCGCCCTTTCCGCCCAGGACGAAGTCCACGTTGTTTTCGCTTCGTGTACTCGTATGGCTCGAATTCATCAGCTTCAACGCTTTGTCGGCAACAAAGCGGACATTGACACGGCGGATGCTGCGCACCGTACAATCTTTCATACTCTCCGTACCGTCACTAGTCAGCGTGATGTGGAACGTACCCAATCCGTCAATTTTCACCTTATCGCCCTGGGTGAGCGACAGACGCAACTGTTCTACAAATGCCTCAATGGTGTGTTTCACATCTCCGGCAGTCAGTGACGATTTACTTTCGATGGCGGTAGCCATCGTATCAACGTCCATCACTCTTACATTGCCCGATTTCTGACGTATGTAATACAGTAACGGAGCATCCTCCTGATTTACATACTTTCTGCGCTGATAGCGTTCTACTAATACATCCATAAATTTGAAAAGTTAAGGTTTAAGTGAATAATTATATGTTTTCTTTTTGATACTACAAATATACAAAATCAGAGAGGAGAAGTCAAGTAAATATGGTTTTATTTTCTCTGATAATATAAAAAGTTTTGCACCGGATATGTATCAATACTATTTTGATAAATTGTCTTGATTATTTGTACAATAGATTGTTTTATTTAGCATGTTTTTCCAAATATTCCAATGGCGGAACATAGTCATATATTTTTGTCATCGACGGATTATGTCCGAAATATACATTCCCAGTCTCTCCATTACGCTGCTTGGCAACGATAACCACCCCCAGTCCTTCTGTCGGGTAACCGCTTTCCCGGTCGGTGACGATGCGTTGCATCGCTGGTCGGTAAAGCAACATCACGACGTCTGCATCCTGTTCGATAGCTCCGCTCTCGCGCAGGTGTGCCAGTTCCGGACGTCCTCCGGGGCGATTCTCCGACTCGCGGTTCAGCTGACTAAGCAGTATGACGGGAATATGCAGCTCCTTGGCCAGCAACTTGGCTTTCCGGGTGGCTTGTGCCACTTCCTGTTCGCGGTTGCGGTTGGCCTGCTTGGTAGCCATGTCGCAGAGTTGCAGGTAGTCGATAATAATTGCGTCACACTGATTGCGGCTCTTCAGTAGCCGGGCACTTGAGCGAATGTGGTCCATGCTGACAGAAGTGCTGTCGTCCACGTAGATGGGGAGTCCCGATAGTTCTGAAGCTGCGGTGTGGGCATTTTCCATCTCTTGCAGGGTAGGTATTCCGTTCCTCCACCGGTAAAGGATTAATGTTGCTTGCTGCTGCCAGCCATCGGTCGGCAAGGCGTTCCCCTTGCATCTCAAGGCTGTAGACGGCCACCGCATTGCCCGCCATTGCCGCGCTGCGTGCCAGGTGTAGGGCAAAAGCCGTTTTACCTACAGAAGGCCGGGCGGCAATCACTATTAGATCACTATCCTGCAAACCGCCCGTTTTCTGGTCGAGTTCGGTCAGTCCGGTGGGGATGCCGGTGACGCCGTTCACGCTTTTGGCAATACGCAATTCAGCTTCTTTCAGCGTGTCGGTCATTAGGGTGTCCATGCAGCGTATGTGGTCGTGGTGTCCGGATTCGCCTTCGAGACGGTCGAGCAGGTTGTGCGCGTCGATGAGGGTGTCGTCGATGTCGATTGTTTCATCCATGGCGCAGGTGAGGAGTTTGTTGAAGCCGACTACGGCTTCGCGTGCCAGATATTTCTGGTGGACGATTTGCGCGTGATACTCGATGTGGGCGGAGGAAGCTACCCGGCTGCTTAGTTGTACGATGGTATACGGCCCGCCTATCTTTTCGAGCACTCCGCGACGGGTGAGCTCTTCTTTGACGGTGAGAATATCTATCTTTTTGTTTGCCTGATACATGGCTATCAAGGCGGCGAAGAGCAGCTGATGATGATCGTCGTAGAACATTTCGGGACGTAGCTTGTCGGCTACGAGTGGCAGGGCCTCCTGTTCTATCAGGCAGGCTCCAATGATGGCTTCTTCGAGTTCGCTGGCGTGTGGTTGCATTTCTTTTCGATGTTTTTTTAGTCTATATATTCGTTTAAGAAAGCCTTGTCTTTCAGGTAGGTGGCGGCAAGGGGGATGAAACGTGTGTCGTTGGTGTGGTAGTAGACTTCCTCGATGTGGTCGATGGCTGTCTGTTGTTCCTCTTTGGTGAGCTTGTCCCATTCGCGGCGGGCACGGGCGACGTACTGTTTGGGTTTTTGCATCGTTTCATGATATTTATCCCAGAAAACGTCGAACACTTCGGATTTTTCTTTCTTTTTTTCTTCGCGGGCTTCCGGAGAGATGCAGCCGGTCCAGAAATCATAGTTGTTGATATGAATGTGGAAGATTCCTTTCTGGTGCGGGATGATCTTGATAATGCCCTCTTCCTGGATTTTTTGAAAGAAGCGGAGGGTTTTGGATCGGCTCCATTGGAAGAGTCGGCTCCAGTGTTGCTGGCTGATGACGGATTCTCCGCGTTGGCATACGATGTCGATCTGCTGAATCTTGTACGTGGTTTCCGAGTAGTTGGCGTGTATCAGGACTTGGAGGAGCGCTTCCAGTTCTCCCGGCGCTTTGTCGTTTATCTGACGTTTTAACAGTGCTTTGGGAATCAGGATGTAGCCTTCGTGCAGGAGGTTGTTTGGAAGTTGTTTCATTGAGGCGTATTTTTATTTACTTGTTGTTGATTGCGGGTTATCCCCATTGTGCATACATTGTCGGATGCGGCTGCGAAGGTAGTGCATGAATGGCTGTTCGTGCAAATCTTTTTTGGCTGGAATGGGGGTGTTTTGAACGGTATGGTGGTATTTGGGCTGTATTGGGGGCTGTAGGACGGAAATAATGTTGTTCTGTGTGACACCGCGCGGGTGTAAAAGATGAGATTGGGGGGGATGAATAGAAAAACAGAGGTTCTGTTGGGATGAAACAGAGCCTCTGTTTATTAGAAATAGAACCTCTGTTTGCCGTAAATAGAGGCTCTATTCGGGGATATGCGGTTTTCTTTTTAGTATTTTTTTTGACAAAAAATCGAACAGCCAAACGAACACCCCCTGAAGGTGGCTCAACTGCTTGTCTGTCATGCGTTTGCAACGCTCGAAAAAAAGTAGGCGAACCAC
>ERZ1026947.1160-NODE-1160-length-10887-cov-5.919682_pt1 | contig 10887 bp, 10 predicted proteins | sample MGYA00519568_ERZ1026947 | MGnify/ENA primary metagenome ERZ1026947 (study PRJEB26926, sample SAMN06164744) | human gut metagenome | biome: ENVO:00009003; feature: ENVO:2100002; material: ENVO:00002003 | host: Homo sapiens | place: USA | collected 2012 ...
CATACGAGATTCGCCTTAGTCTCGTGGGGCTCGGAGATGTGTATAAGAGACAGGTCATAAGGTTGACATTATTTCCATCAGGAAATCTCACCTGTGGTATCCATTCTGTAGTTAAATCTTTTTCTGAGTAAGCCATAATTCTTTCCTCCTGTAATTTGTTATTATATTCTTTATAATCAATGAAGCCCCGTAGAACGTGTATCTGCATTACTGACTTCATAATTATACTGGTATCCCGGTTTACTCATTTTAAAGAAACCGCCGCCTTTAGAACTCTCTGCATCAACTACAATTTTAACAACATCTTCCAAAAGCTTTGTGCATCTGTCATCATTTTTAGGTACGATAACAGACATAACCTTTAAAAGATCATTGACATAATCTAACTGTATTTTACTAATAATTAAATGTTTTCCAGATGATCGATTATACGCCATTGCGTTCATTGCATCTTCATGAAGTGCTATAAAATATTCAAACCTGACCTGCTCATCCTTTGGATTCATTGAATACGCAATTTTAGCTTCGACGATAGCTTCTTTAAGCATTCCCATAATGCGAAGGCAATTGGCCGCAAGATAATGATATTCAAAATCTCCCGGATCAATTTGAGCTGCTGTCTTAAAAGCTCTATATGCATCCTCATGCTGATTACATTCCATATATGCAAAACCTAGCTGGCGATAAATTCCCGCGTCATTATCAACCAGTAAACTTGCTCGCTTAAGAGCCTCAATTCCCTGGGTAAGATCTCCAGCACGTCGAAGTGCCTCTCCATACAAAAACCATGCCCGACCATTTCTTTCATGTAAACGAATTTCCTGTTGTGCAATCTGTGCCGCATAATCATTCATATCCCGATCATATGCTCGAAAAAATTCTTCCTCCCAATTAAAATTATCATCCGTCGGCTGATTCGTAACCTCTGCTTCCGGTTCCTCTCTTAACTGCACATCATATTCCTGACGCTTACCTGCATCAAGTAGAATTTTCTCCGCCTCGGCAATCTCTTTTACATGAAGTTCTGCTTCAGCACGTATTGCTGCATCCGGATTATTTGCGCGATTATTCCAAATACGCCTGGTCTTACGAATAGCTTGTTCAATTGTTGTTTTGTCTGCATTTTGAGATATTTCCAGCAGTTCATAGTAATTCACCATTATATTATCACTCCTACCTTTCAGCGAATAAATCTTTTAAAGTGTTTTTGCCCATTCAAAAAAAGAAGGGAATAACTGTTTATAAAAATCAAATAACATATTTCCTGAAATTACTCTTAACGTTTCCAGATAATTTTGTACCACCTGGGCATCAACATTTTTTTCCAATTGATACATATCTCTTACTTCAGAAAATAAATCCATGTACAATGTGCGTGCCTTCCGTATTAATTCTTCATTTTCAAATTTTTCCGGATATAAATGTTTCTGAAATCTCTCAGAAATTTTATCATTAATATACGCAGTTTTTTCTTTTTCACTGTATATACCAAATATGCATATTGGAGCCCCGATCAACAAACCATCATCCGACCTTGAATAAATCGCATAATTATCGATTAGATTTCCATGAGTATCCTTACTCATAATTGGTTCTGAACAATATAAGCCAGAAAAAATATAATCTGCACAATTCGTCTTACTTATTACATTTTTCACCTGATATACAGTCATTTTCCACCTCACCTAATAATCTGACTGGTAACATTTATCCCCACAAAATTACGCAACATTTCCTGAATTTCCCACGAGTTATATTTCACAGTTCCACGATTTGAATCGAGAATATAAAATGCAGTAACATCTCCATATTTGTTCTTTTCAACACTGGTTATTGTAACTGCATGACCCTCTCCATAGTCTTTCGGGCTATTGTAAAATAATCCAGCATCAACATCAACTATTACCCCTCTTCCTTCTGATATCCATTTGGCTATATCATTAATCGTTTCGATGCTGACTTTTCCATCCTGATAAGTCTTCACAGCCTCAATGCTGCTACTTATACCAAAATGATTTAAAATTTGCTGACGTTGCATGGGAGTTGTTCCTCCATTTACATATGGATTAAACGGATTGACATAACACAGTTTTTCTGAGAAAAAACCTCCTTGTTGATTTGCTGCATAGTCAATCATTTCTTTTTCTCCATAATCAACACCTGCTAAACGAAGCACATTTGCACACGAACAAAGTCCACATGTTCCTTTAAAATTAGTATAGGCACTGCCCTGCTTTGCATAAAGATAACGGTCAACTTCTAAGGGTGAATCGTATATCTCCATTCCGTTCGGTTTTCTAGAAAAACCATACTGTGATACAGGAAGATCTCGTGGCGTTTTTCTTGTCGGTTTAAGTAAATCTTCATTTGTCTGAGAATCCATAGATACAAAAGAATTACCGGAACTATAAACTGCATCAGCTTTCGTCCCACTATTTGAAATATGTTCACTCAGCCATTCCTTGCCACTCTTTAAAATACTCGCAAGACAGTCGGCTGCATAATCAAGCTTTTTTTGTGAAACTAACAACTGCGTCATTAAATCATGATGCTCTTGCTGGTTTGTTCCTTTCATTGCATTATTTATAAAAACCAACATTTCATTCATTTGTTTAGAATAATGTCTCACTTGAACAGCAGTATCTTCTGCATCTGCAATCAGATTTGATATATGTTGTGCAATTATTTGCAAATCACTCAAAAATGCCTCCTCCGTTCAACACGTAATCTTTTTATTTTTTCAAGATTATTTGTTCGTAATCCAACATCTTACGCCTTTGCTGCCCAATCCTTTGCAGCCTTCGCCACTGCCTGAAGAGATGTTGATGCATTTTTTACTGCCTGACTTGCCTGCTGGAAAGATGCAATCATCGTCTTATCTTCTCCTGAAGAAGTGCCACCAATTGCACTGTTGATAGCAGTAGTATTTTTTTCAAGATTTTTAGCCAATTGTGACAACTGTACTGCCAGTGAAGTAGCCTGCTGTCCTATTTGATTAACCTGTTGTTTGATTTGTGAAATTGACGATGCCATAATATTTCCTCCTGTTTCTAAATTTTTCCTCTATACTTACGTTTCATTTGTTCCAGCAGATCGGCTCCATGCGCTTCTTCTAATAAAGCAGCTTCTTCTTTCCGTTTTCGTTCAGCTTCTGCTGCTGCCAAAGCACAGGATGCTTTTCTCTTCTCTTCTTGCTGCAATTTTCTCCTTTTTTCATCCACTGCTTGTTGCGTTTTTCTCTTAATCCAATTCTGAATTTCTTTCGCTGCCTGTTCCTGAATTCTTATACATTCTTTCCAGTCTTTATCAATATATGATGAATGCTGTTCTTCCGGTCTTCGCAAACCTGCATTTAAAGCACAGCTTTCTCTGACACTCCTATACTGATCAGTAATCGTTTGTTTTGCTCTTTGTAATTCTAACGAAATTTGAGAATATTCATTCTCTATCTCAGCAACACTATTTCGCTCTTCCTGTGCAATATTGTTCCACAAATTATTTTCAGAGTGAATTAATCTCACCAAATCCGAAATATGCTTTTGGTATTGCTTAAAAAGTTCATCTTTTTTCAAATTACCAAACCTCCGACTCTACAATCCCACAAATGCGGTTATTCATAGGCATCAGCGGTATAACAGTCTCATTCGATGCTAATTCGGTCTGATCATGGATATACGCACGATTTTCCCGCACACCCCATGTAACAAATGGTCCCAGTATATCTCTTGATGTATCTGTATCCATTCGAAGCAACACTTTTATTCCAAAATATCCATCATTTCCAAATCCCAAATGACTTCTATATGTGCTCACATTTGACCACCAGCAAATAAAATGAACTCCTTTGGTTCCACACTTTATCAATTGCTGGAATACATCAGCTCCAGATTCTCCAGACAAATTCATTTCTGAAAAATCTGAATAGCGATCCATTCCAACGCAACAAATGTATGTATCTTCATCGCATCCAAAAGTATTCATCTCCTGCCGAAAATCCAAAAGCCAGTTCACTGCCTCTGTAGCAGCAACAAATTCTACCGGAAATCCAAAACGTTCCATCAACTGTGCCCATCTGTGCATATTACTGTTTCGATCCACATCTTTGCTTAATCCATCAATAAGTACAAAACGTGCATTTCCTTCCGGATGTTGTAATGCAAGTGCAAGACAAATACTCTGTATCATTCCAATCGCTATATTATTTTTACCTGGAATTACTCCATTTTTTTGTAGATTCTCAGCAGAACCAAGAATAGCTATGTTCCTTCCTGAGTCATTCCTGAATGGTAACGAAATAATATCTTTCTTTACAGAAAGTCTTACTCCCATTAGAAGACGAACAATACCAGATTTTCCAACATCATTCCGCCACTTTTTCACTTCGGATAAAACCATGGAAAAATCCATATGATCTCGCCGGGAAAAAATCACCGGATAATTTCCTTCATATTTTCTGCAAAACTCTTGTCTTATTCGCTTTGTTTCTTCCGGGTCTGCATAAGCAACCGTAAAATTTTGATTCGATTTCACATCTCCATAATTTTTGTTTATTACTGCCTCTCCTCTTATTCTTAGCCTTGCAGCTGCATCGTTACCAGTTCCAAGCAGGGCATATGATTCTGATATCGTATTTTGAAGAGCAATTCTTACTGGAAACTGTGCATAGATTCGTTCTTCTTTTCCTAATAATCCTGCTGCACCATTTATTGACTGAGATGCAAGGATAACATGAATCGCACATGCTCGTCCCTGTCGAACAAGATTCTCCAATAGCATAGCTGCTTCTTCGGAAATATCATCGTTTATTTCAAAAAGTTTCTGATATTCATCAATAACAAGTACAATCCTTGGGATCACATTCTGAGGATACTTTTTTCGATAGTCTTCATATCCCTTTGCCCCACCTCCTGGAGCATCCCCAAACATTTCAGCCCTACTAAGTCTTTCATTTTCTAAATCTCTCAAAATAGCCAAACCGATATCCCGGTCACTTTCAAGCCCCAGCATTCTTGCATGTGGAAGCCATGACTTTTCTTCTTTATCGGCATATGGTTTAAATGTTAATCCATCTTTGAAATCCAAAAGATACAATTCCAGTTCTTCAGGGCTATAACACCAACAAAGACTATGAATCATTACCTCAAGAAGATTTGACTTTCCCTTACCAACTGCACCTGAAATAAGAATGTTATGATATTGCGTCACCTTATCGCCAATACATACAGAAACTGTATCAAGACCACTTTTTCCAAGATTGAAGATAATATTTTCCGTAGAATCTTCAGTCCACATTTGATTCATACCTTCAATTTGCCTGAATGGAATCGTAACAGCTGAAGACTTTTTCGCTGCTTCAATTATCTCTGACACCACTTTTAAAATGTATTCTTCCGCCCTAACTGGAAATTCATATAAAAACTTCTCATGCCCCGGCAATTGAGAACACCATTGATTTCCCCAGGATTTGAAAATACTAAAATCAGGAAGATCTGCAATTGATTTTCTAAGCCTGCCATCAATCGTCTTATTTTTACCTGCCAAAAATAGAATGGCAATTCCTGCCCTTGGTGCGCCTTTCAAAATTCTGAACAACTGATTATTAAACTCACTGTCAGACATTTGTGGCAAATCCTGAATCACGATTACTCTAAGCCTTTCAACTGGCTGCTGTACTGATTTTCTTAATTCGACAAGAGAATCGTATCGTTTTTGAAGCAAAGAATCTATCTTAACCAATTCCTCTGTAATATTGGCAAAAAATCTCTTTATCTCATTGGTTTCAATGAGCATCTGAAACTCCGGTAATCGTGTAAATACCGAAAACTCCGGTCTCAATTCAGGATTTATAACCGTAATTGATAACTGCCCTGGTGCGGTCTGTTGCAATGCCTGTAACACAAACTGAGTTCCAACTGTATAACACTCATCACCGTTACTTTCGAGCATAATGTTTCCATGTCCTATAAATGGAATAATACAAGGAATTGATGTATCTGATAAACTCATTCTTTTCAAATCTCTAACATATGTTTTTCCATATATCAAGTATTCAGCAGCACGAATAACCGTATCTTCACTTTTGTTCATCTGTACACATACTTCATTAAGCTTATAAAGAATATTTTTCAAATCATTTTTCGTCGAATTTTCAAATTTACTTCGTTCACATTCATATTTTTTCTTTACATTAGCACGAGCCTGCAAACGCTTACTATTTGCGCTAAATTCTGCTTGCTCAATTGCATAAAGGCTATGCTGATATGCAACAGCAAATGTATCAAATAATTGGTTGATACCGTTCATATGCATATTCCCCCTTTAGGCAATAAACTTGTATTCCTACTTAATTTTCTTCACTTACCGTCTGAACCGCAACTATTACATCTGCCGGTCTAAATACCTGATCACGAAAGAAATAGCCTTTTCGTACAACCTTTATAATACTCTTATCAGGGTATTCTTCAGTTGCAGGTTCTGTCCCAACTGCATTATGATATCTGGGATCAAAGGTAACTGGGTGTTCCATCTGACTAATTTCACGTCTTGCAAGTAACTCCAGTATTTCTTCTTCCACGGAATCAGCAAGCTCATCTGGCTCTTCCTGACATTCAATCCTGTCACAAACCATTAATAATTCTCTGGCAAAAGAAAACAGATTTTTTTCATCTAAGCTCTTTTGAAGCAATTCATTCTGTTCTCTTAACTGAGAAATTGCTGCCATTTTCACTTTATCATCCATCAATCTACGCAAAAACAAATCTTTTAAAGCAACAACCTCTTCATATGTTTTACTCAGCATTTCTTCATTCATTTTGCTATCCCCAATTATTGAATATCCATTTTTTCTATTCGTTGTGCAGCATTTTGTACTTCTTCTTCATCCATATTCATAAGACGGTCTATTTCAAACTTTCCAACAACAACACCTTTTGTATCATCAAACAATTCTACATATACCGTCTGATCAATATCATACGCATATGAAACCGTAAATGGAGCTCCTTTTGGATACGGTGGCACCGGAATTTCTTTTGATCCAATTTCTGTAACATAACGAACTTCTCGATCTTCTCCCTGAGTCACACGAACACGAATAGATGTTTGTTGCTCCACAACGGTTCTCGCATGTTGCTCTCCCTTAGTAGGAATTTTAGTATTCTTTGGAATGACTATAAAATTTTCCTCCTGATCGCTATCATTCAATAGAATTACTCCAAGTGCCTGAGAAGTAACGTCAGACACATTAATCGTGATCAATTCGCCACCAATTACCGCAGGAACTCCATTGCCTTGCTCAATATCATTTGATTCATTTGCACTGATATATGCCTGAATAGCTGCACCTAAAGCAACCGCCTCGTCAGGATTAACATTCAGTTCCGGATTTTTTCCCGAAAGACTGCTCATCATTTTTCGTACCATTGGCATACGTGTAGAACCACCAATTAATAATAAATGATCAATATCGCTCCAGCTTTTTCCTGCATTCTCCATTGCATCTTCAACTAATTCTTTTGTCGTATTCAAAAGATCTTCTGTTCTGCTTTCAAACTCATCCCGCGTCATCTTTATACGAATATGTTTACCATCAACTGTAAGCATGATTGATGTTTGCGCCACTGTCGTGAGACTTTTCTTTGCAATTTCTGCTTTTTCACGAATTTCAGCCACAAGAAGGTCATCTGTTCTTATATCTCTGGTTACTCCCTGTTCTTTTATCTGTTCAAAAACATATTCTGCAATTCGATTATCAAAATCAAAACCGCCAAGATTTCTATTACCGTCTGTTGCAAGAACATCAAAATCACCATTATTAATATCCATTATTGTTACATCAAAAGTTCCTCCGCCTAAATCATAAACCAGAACTGTACCATTTTTATCTTGTTCAAGTCCATAAGACATAGCCGCTGCTGTAGGTTCATTAAGAACTCGTAAAACATTCATCCCAGCAATTTGCCCAGCTTGCCTGGTCGCTGTTCGTCTTGCATCATCAAAATAAGCCGGAACAGTAATTACTACATCTGTCACAGACTTTCCAAGTGCAATTTCAGCATCATTTTTTAATTTTTTCAAAATAACTGCTGAAATTTCTTCTGCACTATATGAATGTCCGTTTGCCGATTCAAAACGCCAGTTCGGATCTCCTATCTGTCTTTTTACAAATTGAACAACATCCAACGGAGCAGTTGAAGCTGAATGCTTTGCCATCTCTCCAACAAGCGGTTCTTCATTTGCATCCGTCGGTGGAAATAAAACAACAGAGGGGGTAATATTCTGTCCTTCAATATTCGGAAGAATCGTCGGTTTTCCGTCCTGCATAATAGCAATAGCAGAATATGTTGTTCCCAAATCTATTCCAATAGCCGTCTTCATATTTATATCCTCCTAACTGTTCCTGTGTAAGTAAAAACCTCCGCCATATGTCAGCATATCGCTTATCATCTGACCCAAAATACATGGCATATTTTATCAGTGCTCCTGTGATACTGAATGCAATAATCGGTATGAGCACCAGATATTTCTTATATGTACAAAGGCTTTCCATTCCTGCTTTCTTTCCTGTATTAAGTTACAGAAAACTTTTCCTGCATATTCCTTCTACCTTCCAAACAGCCGTTTCCAGAATGACTTTTTCTCTGGCACAGGATCCTTTTGTTTTACTGTTTCTTCTGGCGTCAGTTCCTTTGTTTCTGTTTTTGAAGGATTTTCTTCTGGCGTCAGTTCTTCTGCAACTTCATTTGTTGATGTTTCTCTTACAGAGAGCCATGGATATAACTGTGTAATCAGCATTTCCCATTGAAAAAGTCCCTTTTTTCCGCCCATTGGGATCTGTAATTCCAGTGTCCATTTCGGCTGCAGCATATTAATTGATCCGTCCAGTTTTTCCATTCTGTTCAACACATTAAAAATTGTACATCCCAGAAACTTCTGGATCTTTGGGGTGAAACGGACATATATCGTTGCAGATTTAATATCCATATCTACCTGTCCTATACCCATATCAGACAAAGCCCTGATTACAGTTTCTCTGTCATTATCGCTCAGTCCGTCAAACTGCTCCGGTGTAACGTGACCGCCTGCCTTAGTTGTTAACAGTCCACAGTTATTTTTTGCCTCGGAAAGTGCAAGTCTCTCCAGTTCTTCAAGTGCTTTTTCAAATGATTCTTTCTCCATGGCTTTTTCATATACGAATTCCATCTCATCAAATGCACCTGTTTGCCATCTAATGTTTCTATTCATATTTTCCCCTCCTTACCTGGCTCTGACAATATTTTCTCCCTACAATTCAAGGGCTTTTAATACCTTCTGTTCTTTCGCAGCCATGCAAGTCCCAGAACTGTGCCTGCAATTCCGATCCATCTGAGGAATGTATTCTTATCAATTATGAATCCCCAATAACCCGAAATTACAAACTCACTTATTAATGGAAACCATACAATTGATGCTACTGTTATTACTGTAATTTTCAGCATCTCACTGTGTAAAACACGATCCAGTCCTACAAAAATAAGCCATGGAATATAATATGCAAGAATATTTCTCAGCAAAGGTCCAATGCCAACATAACTGTATTGTATGAGTACAATAATCTGAAATGGCAGCCAGAGCAGATAAAGCATCTGGTAAATTGCGGCAACTTTAAATTCATAATAGATAATGAAATAAATCACGCATCCGACAAACATGCCTTCCAGAATTATCATTAAAGCATTTCTCAACATCCATGTGCTGTTGAAAAAATCTATGGTTGCATCGGAAATATTATACAGATACATCGTCACTATTTTATGCACGAAAAATGCCATAATCGGTATGATCACCAGACATTTCTCATATGTACAAAGACTCTCCATTCCCGCTTTCTGCACATCCCAGCTTGAAAACAATGGGGAACCTGAAGATCTGTGAATAGTTGGTCGTGTCCCTGAACCATTTCTTTTCGGAATATTAATGCGGCTTCCTGTTGTTCCGCCTTCCATTTTTCTGAGCCACATTGACTGGACTTTGATTCCGGCAGCGGCAACGGCGATTGTAAGAAGTACAGAAAATACATTGAGTTCGTCCGGACCATGGATGAGCCAGACATGATTGATCATAATTGATCCTACAACGGCAGTCTCACAGATAAATGCATATCGATAGTACATCCATAACAGATATCCCATAACAGCAGAAATAATCAGGCTCAGGATAATGGCAATTGCTGCACCGTCATTTCCCAGAAGTGCTCCCAAAATAACCATGCAGATCAAAAAACTCAACAGCACACCCTGGACCATGACCAGCAGCCGCTCCAGTTTTACTGCCAGAACTGCCATCAAAATTCCAACTGCCAGAACGATTAAAATCGCTATTGCTTCATTACTGTCATCAAGCATTCCACCTACTGCAAGTCCGCTGATAAGCAGAAATGCAATGACTGCTCCCCACGCAAATCCCATAATGATCTGTGTAACTCTTTTGAGATAAATCCCGAAAAAGCAAAGCACAATACCCACCAGAATAATTAAAATATTCCCTGCGTTAATCTCCATATTTTTCTCTCTCCTTTACCTTGTATTGATCTTACACTTACGATTTTATAATAACCTCTTTACATATTTGTTCCGTTTTTTTATTTCTGCATATTTTCCTGATTTTTTTATTTTCATTTATCAGATGAATGGATAGATTTTTGCTTTTATATCTACAATTTTACAAAATTCGTGTTTTTCTTTCAATATTTCTGCATGAACAGCACGTTTTCTGTATCGAACAGCATATTATTCGTTGTAATCCTGACCCTTCCCTTGACTTTTCTCTGACAAACAGTTAATAATACTAGTGTGCTGTCTCATTGACTTTCAGTTAAATAACGCAGAATGTTTTTTCATCGACAAGGCG
>ERZ1026947.1166-NODE-1166-length-10818-cov-5.280870_pt1 | contig 10818 bp, 10 predicted proteins | sample MGYA00519568_ERZ1026947 | MGnify/ENA primary metagenome ERZ1026947 (study PRJEB26926, sample SAMN06164744) | human gut metagenome | biome: ENVO:00009003; feature: ENVO:2100002; material: ENVO:00002003 | host: Homo sapiens | place: USA | collected 2012 ...
TCTACACTCGACTAGTCGTCGGCAGCGTCAGATGTGTATAAGAGACAGGTATAGGCATTATTGATGCAAGGCGTATATTCGGTATGGGTGCTGTTAAGCCCAGCGAAAAGATTGATATGGTTATTCAGCTTGAGGCTTGGGATTCAACAAAGGCGTATGACAGACTCGGACTGGATAATGAATATGCCAATATCCTTGATGTAAGAGTTCCGGCTATTACAGTTCCGATTACTCCGGGACGTAATCTGGCCGTTATTGTTGAAACAGCGGCGATGAATAACCGCCAGAAAAAAATGGGATATAATGCGGCAAAGGATCTTATGATAAGTCTTGGTATGGAAGAAATGCAGCCGCAGGATATAGAAGTAGACGTTTGGCAAAGCTAAAGAGGAGGAAATAAGTTATGTATAGTATTGGTATTGATCTCGGAGGAACAAACATTGTTTCATCTGTTGTAAATGATAAGTATGAGATTGTTGCAACCTCAAAGACAGCAACAAACAGCCCAAGAAGTGCTGAGGAAATTTTTGATGATATTGCAAAGGTATCATTTGAGGCTGTTGAAAAAGCAGGTATCACAATGAAGGATATTGATTCAGTAGGACTTGGTACTCCGGGTACTGTAAACGGTGACGGCATTATTGAGTTTGCAAATAATCTTGTTTTCAATAATGTTCCTGCAAAACAGATGCTGATTGACAGATTAGGAATTGAAAGAGTTTATATTGAAAATGATGCAAACTGTGCAGCACTTGGAGAGGCTTATGCCGGGGTAGGCAATGGTGCAAAGGATTTTGTGGCTGTTACTCTTGGAACCGGTGTAGGTTCAGGAATTATAGTTGATGGCAAGATTGTAAATGGTGTAAACTTCGCAGGCGGTGAATGCGGGCATATGGTAATAAATGTTGACGGAGAGCAGTGCACCTGTGGACGTAAGGGATGCTGGGAGGCTTATGCATCAGCTACAGCACTTATCAGACAGACAAAAGAAGCTATGGAAGAGAATCCTGATTCTGTTATGCATCAGCTTGCGGCTGAAGAGGGCAAGGTTTCAGGCAGAACAGCCTTTGATGCAATGCGTAAGGGCGATATTGCAGGTATTAAGGTTGTTGACCAGTATGTAAAATACGTTGCCTGCGGACTTATCAATCTTGTCAATGCATTGCAGCCTGAGGTGATCTGTGTCGGCGGTGGTATCTGCAATGAGGGTGAAACGCTTATGAAGCCGCTTCGTAAATATATTGAGGCTGAAAGATATTCAATTTACAGTAAAATTCAGACTAAGATTGTTAAAGCACAGCTGGGCAATGATGCAGGTGTAATCGGTGCAGCAATTCTTGGTAAGGTGAAAGACTGATTGGTGATTTTATTTGACAGAATTAATTGAACTTTGTAAAAAAATAAATTGTGAATATGTGCAGAATGAACCGATGTCCAGGCATACCACTTTTAAAATTGGCGGTAATGCAGCACTTATTGTTTATCCGGAAAATGAAAATCAAATAAGTGAGATCGTAAAAACTGCAAAAAAAGCAGGTATAAGATTAATTGCTATCGGCAATGGATCAAATCTGCTGGTGGATGATGAGGGTATTGATGCCTGTGTTATGGTGCTTGATGAGCATTTTTCTGAGATAAGACTCATAGATGATGAAACGATTTATGCGAGTGCCGGTGCAATGCTGATTAAGGTTTGTAGATTTGCATATGAAAATGGACTTTCCGGACTCGAATTTGCATACGGAATTCCAGGCAGCTGTGGCGGCGGTGCCTTCATGAATGCAGGTGCATACGGCGGCGAAATGAAGGACGTGCTTGTTAAGTGCAGTCATATTGATAAGGACGGAAATATCGGCTGTCTTGAAAACGATGATTTGAAGCTGTCTTACCGCCATTCGGCATATTATGACAATGACTGTATTATTACAGGCTTGTATCTTAAGCTGAAAAAGGGAGACAAGGCTGAAATTAAGGAAAAGATGGATGATCTTATTTCACGCAGAAGGGATAAGCAGCCTCTTGAATATCCGTCAGCAGGATCAACTTTCAAAAGACCCGAAGGATATTTTGCAGGTGCACTGATTGATGAGTGCGGTCTGAGAGGAAAAAGAGTAGGCGGTGCACAGGTAAGTGAGAAGCATTGTGGTTTTGTTATTAATCAGGGCGGTGCTACCTGCAAGGATGTTTTGGAATTATGCAAAATATGCAGTGATACTGTGTATGAAAAAAAAGGCGTAAAGCTTGAAATGGAAATAAGAGTTACTAAGTAAAAGAATGAGGTGTGGATTTTGGAAAAAGAATTGGTTGTACTTACAGGTGTAAGCGGAGCAGGTAAATCAACTGCTATGAAATTTTTGGAAGACATTGGTTTTTATTGTATTGATAATATGCCTCCTGAACTTATGGCTACATTTGTAAGCCTTCTTTCAAACGGGGAGGAGTATCCAAAAGTTGCAATAGTAACTGATGTACGGTCAAATTATGTTTTTCAAAATCTGATTGAAAGTCTTAATGAAATAGAGGATTATGGCTACATTATAAAGGTTATTTATCTTGATGTTAATGATAAGGAAGCACTTAAGCGCTATAAGTTAACACGAAGAAAGCATCCTTTTGCCGATAAATTTAACGGCAGTATTTCACAGGCTGTTTCTTATGAAAAGGAAATACTATCTTCACTCAGAGGACGTGCAGATCATGTGATTGATACATCGGATTTGGATGCTGTTAAGCTGCGTGAAAGACTTACTCAGATACTGCTCGGCAATGACAGTGAGATTATGAATATTCATTGTATGTCCTTCGGCTTTAAGCATGGTATTCCGTCTGAGGCTGATTTTGTAATTGATGTACGCTGCCTCCCTAATCCGTACTGGGTTGATTCTTTGAGAAATAAGACAGGTCTTGATAAGGAAGTAAAGGATTATGTATTTTCCTTTAATGAGTCAACAGAGCTTTTGAACAAACTGATCAGTCTGCTGGACTTCCTTAATCCGCTTTACATAAAAGAGGGAAAAAGCCAGATTGTTGTTGCTATTGGATGTACAGGCGGTAATCACAGAAGTGTGGCTATTGCCGAAGCGCTGAAGGAGCATTTTTCAAAAAAATGGGACAATGTTTCTGCGAATCACAGAGATATTGATAGAAAATAATTTAATTAAGAGTAGGTAAAATGTCATTTTCGCAGGATGTAAAAAACGAACTTCTTCAAATTGAATATGAGAACAGCTGCTGCGAAAAGGCACTGCTTTACGGTCTTCTTATTTTCGGCAAAAGCTTTTCATTTTACGGAATCAGTATGCAGACTGAAAATGAGGATGTTGCACAGCTTTATAAAAAATTAATTAAAAAGTATTGCAATGTTAAATGTGATATAAATGTTTCACCAAAGGGACGGAGCTTTTCCATTAATATTGAGGATGAAAGCAGCTGCGATAAAATTCTCGGTGCCTTTGGACACAATGACAGAGGCAGCCTGAAAATAAATCATGCGAATTTTGACTGCCAGTCCTGTACAAATGCGTTTCTTGCAGGTGCATTTTTGTCCTGCGGTACTGTGTCAGACCCCAAAAAGGATTATCATCTGGAATTCACAGTGCCTTTTATGAACCTTTCGAAAAGCCTTGTAACTTTTCTGGAGGAGACGGAGCTGTCTCCAAAGCTTTCAAACAGAAAGGGATATAATATAGTATATTTCAAAGGCAGCGGTGCGATTGAGGATTGCCTTTATCTTATGGGTGCATCATCGGCTATGTTTGAAATGATGAATATTGAAATTGTTAAGGATTTCAGAAATAAGGCAAACCGAACAGCCAACTGTGAAACTGCAAATATTGAAAAAACAGTTAAGGCAAGCTATGCTCATATTGAGGCGATAGAAAGGATAGAAAGCACAAAAGGACTTGATTATTTAAAAAAGGATCTTAAGGAAATGGCAATTCTGAGACGTGATAATCCCGAATTATCACTTGCTGAATTGTCAAAGCTCAGCGGTATGTCCCGTTCCGGTGTTAATCACAGACTCAGGCGTATTGTTGAAATTGCGGACAGTATTAATCATTAAAGGAAGAAAATCATATGTTTACTCATTTGCACACACATACAGAATTTTCTCTGCTTGACGGTGCCTGCCGTATTGAGCAGCTGGTCAGCCGTGCAAAGAGTCTTGGAATGCAGTCTCTTGCTATTACGGATCACGGTAATATGTACGGGGCTGTTGATTTTTATAAGGCGTGTAAAAAAGAGAAAATCAAACCGATTATCGGCTGTGAGGTTTATGTTGCAGCACGTACACGCTTTGATAAGGATAAGGTGCTTGATAAGGAGTATAACCATTTAATCCTTTTGTGTAAAAATGAAGCTGGCTATAAAAATCTTATAAATATGGTGTCAAAGGCTTTTACAGAGGGCTTTTATTTCAAACCGAGAATTGACCATGATTTGCTGGAAAAGTACAGCGAGGGTCTTATCTGCTTGTCTGCCTGTCTTGCAGGTGAAATACCGCAGGCAATTTTACAGAAGGATTATGAAAAGGCAAAGCGTACTGCTTTATGGTACCGTGATGTATTCGGTGAGGGGAACTATTATCTTGAGCTGCAGAATCACGGACTGCCTGAACAGCTTTCTGTTAACGAGGGAGTTAAGCGTATTGCAAGGGAAACAGGTATTCCTCTTGTTGCCACAAATGATATTCATTATATTGAGCAAGCGGATGCTAAAATTCAGCAGGTACTTATTTGTATTGCAACAAACCACGTTATCGGTGATGATACCGGACTTGAATTCCACTCCAATGAGTTCTATCTCAAGAGTGAGGAGGAAATGAGAGAGCTGTTTTCCGATGTTCCTGAAGCCATTGACAATACACAGATTATTGCAGAGCAATGTAATTTTGATTTTGAATTCGGCACAACAAAACTCCCATACTATGAAACCCCTGATAATATGAATCATTTTGAGTATTTTAAAATGCTCTGTATGCAGGGAATGAAAAAACGGTATGGCGAAAATCCGCCGAAGGAATACTACGACAGGCTTGAATATGAGCTTGATACAGTGGAACAAATGGGTTATACCGACTACTATCTGATCGTGGCAGACTTCGTATCCTTTGCGAAAAGCAAGGATATTCCTGTCGGACCGGGCAGAGGCTCAGGTGCAGGCTCCATTGCGGCATACTGTATGGGAATAACCGATCTTGACCCAATGAAATATAATCTTCTCTTTGAACGATTTCTCAATCCTGAGCGTGTTTCCATGCCGGATTTTGATATCGACTTCTGCTATGAGAGAAGAGGAGAAGTAATAGATTATGTAACCGGAAAATACGGTGCTGACCACGTGGCACAGATTGTCACCTTTGGTACACTTGCCACACGTGCGGCAATACGCGATGTGGGCAGGGCAATGGGTATGCCGTATGCTGCTGTTGATGCAGTAGCTAAGCTTGTGCCCAATGATTTTCATATTACCATTGACCAGGCTGTTAAAAAGTCTAAGGAGCTGTCTGACCTTATGCGTGAAAATCAGCAGGTCAATGAGCTGATTGAAACTGCAAGAAAGGTTGAGGGTATGCCGAGAAATACCTCAACGCACGCAGCAGGTGTAGTAATTACGCACGACCCTGTGTCAGCCTATGTGCCTCTGGCTACGAATGACGGCGCGCCTGTTACGCAGTATATTATGACTACGCTTGAGGAGCTTGGGCTGCTCAAAATGGACTTTCTCGGTCTTAGAACACTGACCGTTATCGACGATGCCTCAAAGGCAGCAGGCATTGATATTGACGCAGTTTCAATCAATGATTCTGATGTTTATAAATTATTTGCAAGAGGGCAGACGGAGGGTATTTTCCAGTTTGAATCCTCAGGCATGAAGCAGATGCTGACGAATCTTAGACCGACAGCACTGGAGGATTTAATCGCTGCCACATCTCTTTATAGACCAGGACCTGCAAAACAGATTGATACCTTTGTGGAGAATTCACACAATCCTGAAAAGGTAAGATATATCACCGATAAGCTGAAACCGATACTTGAAAATACCTACGGTTGTATGGTTTATCAGGAACAGGTAATGCAGATTTTTCGCGAGCTTGCAGGCTATTCCTATGGACGAGCTGATATTGTTCGCCGTGCAATGAGCAAGAAAAAAATTGCGGTTATGGAGCAGGAGAGGGGAACGTTTATTGCAGGCTGTGAGAAGAATGGCATAGATAAATCAGCTGCAAACGCAATTTTTGACCAGATGGCTGATTTTGCAAAATATGCTTTCAATAAATCCCATGCGGCTTGTTATGCACTTGTTGCTTACAGAACAGCATATCTTAAATGCCATTATCCAGCTCAGTTTATGGCGGCACTTATGACATCGGTGCTTGATCAGTCAAATAAAATTGCACGCTATACTGCCGAGTGCAAGCGTATCGGCCTGAGACTCGGACCGCCTGATATCAATTCTTCAATGAAAGGCTTTACTGCTAACGGAAGAGTTATCAATTACGGACTTCTTGGTATAAAGAATGTCGGCTCTGATTTTATAGATGATATCGTTGAGGAACGTAAAAACGGCAGATTCATTGATTTAATGGATTTCTGCAAACGTATGCAGGAGGGGCATTTTAATCGACGTGCGGTTGAAAGTCTTATCCGCTGCGGTGCAATGGACTGTTTTGACGGCAACAGACGTCAGATGCTCCAGGCTCTGCCTTCTCTCATCACGAATCTTGAAAATTACAGACAGAGCACACGCTACGGACAGGTTGGATTTTTTGACTTGGGGCAGGGGGACATCATGTCACTGGATTTTGAATTGCCTGATGTATCTGAATTCCCTAAGACAGAGCTCCTTAAAATGGAAAAGGAAATGACAGGTCTGTATCTTTCAGGTCATCCTATGGATAAATATGCCGATATCTGCAGGAATTCAGGCTATGCCTATACAATTGACCTGATTGAGGCCGAAAAAGATACGATGTCTAAATATAAGGACAAGAGTGTGGTAAAGCTCTGCGGTATCATTACCCATGTTACACTTAAGCAGACAAGAAACGGCGGTACAATGGCGTTTGTGACTGCTGAGGATTTGTATGGTTCGATTGAAATTATTGTTTTTCCTAAGACTCTTGAAAAATATTCAGAGCTTATTTATGAAACAAGTGTTATAAGCGTTGTCGGCAATCTTTCTTTAGAAGAGCAGAAGGATGCGAAAATACTGGCTTCGGAAATATCCCTTCCGCCGTCAGGCAGTAATATTGCAGCTGAAAATGCACCTGTAAAGAAAAAAAGAAAGCTTGGTCTTTTCCTGAGATTTCAGAATGAACAGGACGATAATATAAGGCTTGCCAAAAGAGTAACAACGATTTTCGACGGAACAATTCCGCTTTATTTTTACTATATTGATAGTGGCAGATATGAGCTTCAATCGAGAAGTGATTTTGTTGAGGTTAATGAAACTGAACTCAGAGAGCTCAGAAGAATACTCGGTGATGAAAATGTTGTATATGTTGGATAAACAGTAATCATTATTTTTTATTAACAATGTATAATATGTGAGCAATGAAAAGACAAGACTTGACTTTTTAGCTCAGTAATATTAAAATATAATGTATTGTGTTATCATTTTTAGGTATAGGAGGATACTAATTATGAAAACAATTGCGGTATTAACAAGCGGAGGAGATGCTCCGGGCATGAATGCTGCAGTTCGTGCAGTTGTTCGTACAGCTTGTAAAAACGGTGTAAAGGTATACGGCGTAATACGCGGTTATAACGGACTTATAAACGGTGACTTTATTGAGATGGATTTGCGCACTGTTTCTGATATTATTAATAGGGGCGGCACAATTCTTTACTCAGCACGTTCCGTTGAATTCGCTACGGAAGAGGGTATGCGTAAGGCTATCCGTACCTGTCAGGAATGGGGAATTGAGGGTGTAGTCGTTATCGGTGGTGACGGTTCTTTCCGCGGTGCAAGAGATTTATCTGAAAGAGGTATTCCATGCGTTGGTATTCCGGGCACAATTGATAATGACATTGCTTGCTGTGATTATACAATCGGCTATGATACCTGTCTTAATACAATTATGGAAATGGTTGACAGACTTCGTGATACCAGTGAAAGCCATGACCGCTGTACTGTTGTTGAGGTTATGGGAAGACGTGCAGGCTATCTTGCTCTGAATGCCGGTATTGCTGTCGGTGCTACAGCTATTCTGATTCCGGAAGTGGAATTTGATATTGAAAAGCACGTTATTGAACGCATGGAAAGCACGCAGAGAACAGGCAAAAAGCACTTTATCATCATTGTTGCTGAGGGTGTTGATGTTGACGTTGATGAGCTTGCGAATGAGATTCAGGCTCGTACAGGTGTTGAATCACGTTCAATGAGACTCGGTCATGTTCAGCGCGGCGGATATGCTACGGTTAAGGACAGAGTTATGGCAACCCGTATGGGAAACTATGCAGTTAAGCTTCTTATGAACAATATCGGTAATCGTGTTGTTGCTGCTCAGAAGGAAGAGGTTGTTGATTTCGACATCTTTGAAGCACTCAATATGAAGAAGTCAATTGATATGGAGCTTTATGATATTGCTCACGAGGTTTCAATCTGATATACATAATTTATAACAAAAAGACTTATTATGACATTTTTTATATCAAGATGCCGTAATAAGTCTTTCTTTCTGTTATGGTGTATTTTTATATATTATATAACTTGAAATAATATTGAAAGCAGGCCGAAAAGATTAAATAAAAAATCGTACGGATTGATTATTCACTTGAGACAGTCCAAAACAATTGTAAGAAATTCTGTTTTGAATTATCAAAAAGCCAAAGATTGGAATATCTTTTGCAGCTTTTTTCGAGTTTATTCAATGCAGAGTCAAAATAATCCAAAAAATCTAAAAAATGTGCAATAATAATCTTGACATTATCATAAAATTATGATAATATGATTCAGCAATACAGATACAGAGGTATAGTGTAACGGTAACACTCCGGACTCTGACTCCGTCATTTAAGGTTCGAATCCTTATACCTCTGCCAAAGTTGGACAGTTCATAACGAACTGTCCATTTTCTTTCGCTATTTGGCACATTTTTGCACCTGAAAAGGTGCTTTTTTACTTTGTTTTTCTTTTAAATGAGACACTTGTGTGACACTAATGTGCCACTAAATCGAAATCTCAATTGCACAAAACAGCCAAAACAAGCCAACAAAAATACAGACACTTTACAGACATAGATTAATCAAATATAAATTCTTGTGTTTTTACTGATATTAATTTATAATAATTATTATACTTTTTTGTTAAGGAAGTTTTTATATGTCAACATTAAGTAACAATAATATAGATGGCATGTCAGTAGGTATATTGTCGACCTATACAAACTCCGCTGCATTGCTTGAGGGAGATTTGACTTATCATGATAAAGGAATTCTTTGGGATGGAGAAATAAAGGTATTTGGAGATGCTAAAATTCATTCTAAAGAAACATTTATTGATAGAATTCCTGTTCAAGTTAAAGGACATGAGGTGAGTAGATATCAAGGAAAATGCACCCATTTGATACCTGTTATAGATTTATAAAAGTATAAGGCAGATGGTGGGATTCTTTATTTTGTTACTATGATAAAAAGTATTACAAATTATAGATGTTATTACAGGATATTATTGCCTTCAAATATTGAGAATTACATTAAAAATAGCAATGGAAAAGCATCGGTTCGAGTTCAATTTAAAGAATTACGAATGGACGACCCAAGTCATATTGAGTCTATATGTAACTTCTTTATAAATGAGAGAAAAAAGCAAATTGGTAAAAATATACTTGATATTGATTCGTTAAAGGAGAGGAATGTAACCTCTTTAACTATAGATGGCTTTGCCGATAGTGAAATGCCTAATTTTATTGATGATGAAAAATTTGCTTTGCAGCAATAGGTGGTGATATGTACCCAGTTTCATTTACTGAAGAATTTAGCGTAAGTACAAAAATACAAAAAGAAGTTTCTATAAATAATTGTGTATATTTCAAATCCTACATCATTGAAAGATTATCAGATGGTTCTAGCATACTTAATTTTGGAAATTGCATTAGTATGACTAGAAAAGCTAATGGAAAGAAAGCAACTATTAAGTTTAATGGCGATGATGCAACAATACAGCAAATATTAAATGAAAAAGATTTTATCCTTGCATTACTTGACAATCCTGAAATCAAGATTGAAGGTAATTTAGTATGGTCACAAAGCAAAAAGAATGATTTTGATAAATTCTCAGGGAAAGTTAAATGTATAATTGAAGAGACGGAAACACTTGCTAGGGCATTAAAATATGTTGGGGTAACTTTGGATATTACGATGCCTTCATTAACCTTAAAAGAAAAAAGCATATTGAAAAAATTAATAATATTAATGATGGTATTTGTGAGGGTAGTGATATAGGTTTTAAACATATAAAAATAAATTCGGAAAAAGTTATACTTCTTTTTTATAACGAAAACGGTATACAGAAATGCTTAAATATTTTTGATAGAGAAATGTACAGTAGATTATCATTTACGACTGAAATTGAAAATGTTGGACATGTTCCGTCAAGTCCCTATTTTGCATTAGATGTAAAGGATCTGGTAACAGCGCTGAATTTTAATCCTGAACCAATTATCAACAATATTTTGTCTATTGATTTTCATCCTGAGTTGATTTCAGGGGTTATAGCATTTTTACTTAGTCTGTTGAAAATATATGATGAGACAAAAGCTGTCTCTTATACACATCTCCGAGACCACGAGACTAAGGCGAATCTCGTATGCCG
>ERZ1026947.1171-NODE-1171-length-10779-cov-15.224170_pt1 | contig 10779 bp, 6 predicted proteins | sample MGYA00519568_ERZ1026947 | MGnify/ENA primary metagenome ERZ1026947 (study PRJEB26926, sample SAMN06164744) | human gut metagenome | biome: ENVO:00009003; feature: ENVO:2100002; material: ENVO:00002003 | host: Homo sapiens | place: USA | collected 2012 ...
CCGCAAAGACTTTGGTAGTTTCCTTTATCGGAATGGCTAGTCAAGAGGTTTCTATCAAACAGAATGTTAGCATCATTTTAAAATCTGATACTAAAGTGCTTGGAGAAGTGATGGTTGTTGCATATGGCACTGCAAAAAAGGAATCTTTTACAGGATCAGCATCCGTTATTAATAATAAGAAACTGGAATTACGTCCTATAAGTAATGTTACTAAAGGATTGGAAGGACAGACTACAGGTCTGTTAACAACTTCAGGCTCAGGTCAACCTGGCGAAGCTGCCAAGATCGTGATTCGCGGTTACGGTTCCATCAATGCCTCACAAGATCCTTTGTATGTAGTTGACGGAATACCTTTTAGTGGAGATATGAGTTCTATCAATCCTGCCGATATTGAAAGCATGACAGTTTTAAAAGATGCTTCAGCCGGAGCCCTTTATGGAGCCCGTGGTGCAAATGGTGTAATTATGATTACTACCAAACAAGGAAAAGAAGGCAAGACTAAGGTATCTTGGCGTTCTACGGCAGGTTGGTCTTCACGTTCCTTGAAAGCCTATGACATGGTTGACCAAAAAGAATTTGTACAGTTAACGTATGAAGGTTTACGCAACGGATATATCTTTGACAATGGATATAACTGGGAAGCTGCCGGTAGACAAGCATCAGCAGATTTAGGTGGCGTTTTAGGTGGAGAACAATATAATCCATTTAAAAATTACACATGGGGAACAATTATAGATCCTGCAACAGGTAGAGTGCAGGGTGATGCTACATCCGCATGGAATGAATCTTGGATGGATGCAATACAAAGAGACAATGCATTTCGTCATGAACACCAGTTGTCTGTTAATGGAGGTACAGAAAAGACCAAATATATGTTCTCTTTGGGATATTTAAATGAAGATGGCATCTTGATTAATACCGGTTTCCAACGTTATAATGCCCGTGCAAACATAAACACTGAAGTGAATAAATGGATGAAGACTGGATTGAATGTGTCACTTTCCAATTCCACACAAAATTTTAGTGATTACGAAGGTTCATCTAATTCAAATGTGTGGTACTCTGCACAATTTATGGCTCCGATTTACCCGGTGTATATAAAGGGAGAAGATGGTAAAGATGTATTAGATGCCGATGGAAATCGCCAACTGGACTACGGTGACGGTAGTGTACAACGCCCACAGTATAGTGATTTCAATCCCGTAGGCGGTTTGGTAGATGACAAGGCTGATATAAAAACAGATGTAGCTGGTTTGCGCACATTTTTGGCATTTGGCTCAGATTCGGAAGATGCCGGATGGGCTAAAGGTATTAAGCTGACTTTGAACTTTGGTCTGGACTACCGGAACAAATCTCAAAAATCATATATGAATATGCACCATGGTAATCAGGCAGCTGCCGGCGGTTTGTTGATGAAATATAACAGAAGAACCCAATCTTATACTTTTAACCAGTTACTGACATGGGGGCGTTCTTTTAACTTTTATAACATCGATCTTTTGGTTGGTCATGAATTTTATGCATACAAATATGAATTTCTGTCTGCCGGAAAAACCAATTTAGTAGATGGTATTCTTGAATTGCGTCCGGGTACAAATCTATACAATGCGGATTCATATTCGGAAGATTATCGTGTGGAATCCTTCTTTGGGAGATTCAATTATAACTTTAATGAAAAATATTATTTTTCAGCCTCTATCCGTACGGACGGTTCTTCACGCTTCCAAAAAGATAACCGTTGGGGTACTTTTTGGTCTGTCGGTGCCAACTGGAGAATTTCACAAGAAAAGTTTATGCAGAATTTGATTTGGATTTCTAATTTATCAGCTAAAATCAGTTATGGTGAACAAGGTAATGATAATCTGTTAAGATATGATAGTCTTGAAGGAGGATATGTACCAGATTATTATCCTTGGCAAGGACTCTATCCATTGGAATATCCGAATGCCAATCAAGTAGGAGGCCTGATCGGTGCTTTGGAAAACAAAAAACTTTCATGGGAAAAAAGCGGTAATTTAAATGTCGGTATTGAGGCAAGTATGTTTGACGGACGCTTGAATGTCAGTGCTGAATATTATAACCGCAAAACAACGGATATGTTGCTGGGATACCCCAAGGCTACTTCTAGTGGATTCTCTGAATACAACGCGAATATCGGTTCTATGCGTAATACCGGGTTTGAATTTAGCTTAGGTGGTTCCCTTATCAAAACCACTGATTTTATATGGAACTTAACTTGGATGGGCTCTACTGTAACCAATAAAGTGCTGAAACTGACTGGGGAATCTCCTGAAATTATCAAGGGAGTTTTCAGTATTAAAGAGGGAATGCCTATTAATACATATTATATGGCTAAATCTGCCGGTGTGGATCCTGCAACAGGAGCGCAGCTCTATTGGGTATATGATAAGGATGATAATGGCAACATCACTAACGAATATATCAGCAGTGACTATCAAAAAGCTGCGAACAGCAAATATTATTCCGGCAGCCGTATACCTGATTTATATGGTAGTATCAATACCGATTTCTCTTACAAGAATTTCGATTTGTCAATATTGGGTACATATTCTATAGGAGGTAAAGTTTATGATTCATTATACGCTGGTTCTATGGAGGTTATGTATGCAGGCAATACATGGAACAAACATGCTTTGAGACGTTGGCAACAACCTGGTGACATCACAGATGTACCTCGTATTCAAATTGGAGGTTCCTACACAGCTTCAGACCGTTTTTTAGTTGATGCTTCATACTTTGCTATCAAAAATATCACTTTGGGCTACACTATTCCCAAACAATGGCTAAAGAAGGCCGGGCTAGAGTCTGTCCGCATATTCGGATCGGTAGATAATCTCGCTTTATTTTCTCATTTGGACGGTATGGACCCACAGTATAACTTCAAGGGCGAAACAGACTATTCTTATGCTCCCAACAAGACTTATTCAGTAGGTTTTGAAATTAATTTCTAACAATTTAAAAGAATACAGGAAAGTATGAAAAAAATATTTAAATACATATTTGCCGGGATGGCTGCAATGTCTGTGGTAGCTTGCAGTGAGGATGCTTTGGAAACCAGTCCTTCATCTTCTGTTTCTGGCAACGAATTATTAGGAACAGCAACTAATGCATTAGTATCATTGAATGGTGTATATCGAGCAATGTATACAGCAGGGGTTTCAAACAGCTCTAACACTCATCAATGCTTCGGTATCACAGCTTATAATCTGGTGGCAGATGTTATGGGTGAAGATTGCATTATGAACGGACAAGGTAGCGGCTGGTTTTGGTATGATTGCGTTTACAATGTAAAATCAAGATATACCTCTACCGGATGGCGTTCTTATGATATGTGGAATGGCTATTACACTTGGATTTCTAATGTCAATTACATTTTGGCAGAAGAGGAAACCATGTCTGGAAGTGAAACCGAAAAGAATTATGTGCTTGGACAAGCCTACGCTGTACGTGCTTACAGTTATTTTATGCTGGCGCAAATGTTTTCTCGCACTTATAAAGGACATGAAAGCGAACCTTGTGTACCACTCTATACAGAACCGACTGATATTGCAACAGAAGGTAAAGGGCGCGCAACGGTTGAAGAAGTATATCAACAAATCACTTCGGATCTTGACAAAGCAATTACCATGCTAGGCAACTCAGGTAAAAGAAAACATATCAGCCATATCAATGAGGCTGTTGCCTCAGGTATAAAGGCTCGTGTCGCTTTAGTGATGGAAGACTGGCAGACCGCTTTGGATGCCGCGAATGCCGCAATAAGCAAAAGTGGGTGTAGTATCGGCACTGGAACTGCGGTAACCGGTGGAATGAATGATGCTACTGCCAATAATGTGATGTGGGCGGCCGAAATCATAGCCGACCAGTCCGGAATGTATGCAGGTTTCTTTACACACATGGATGCGGATCAAGGGAAATATGGAGCTAGTGCTCGAAAACAGATAAACAAACTGCTTTATGCAAAGCTAGGCACAAATGATGTCCGCAAAAAATGGTGGAATCCACAAGACGAGAATAATGAAAAGAATGGTTACCAACAAGAAAAATTCAAGTTTAAAGATTATGCGAAATGGACAGGTGACTATATTTTTATGCGTATTGAGGAAATGTTCTTAACCGCAGCAGAAGCATCTTGTCGTTTAAATGATGACAAAGGCGCACGACTGATGTTGAACAGTTTAATGCAAGAACGTGATGAGGATTACACTTGCAAAAAAACAGGAACGGCATTAGGTAAGCTCACCTCGGATGAAACCGGTTCTTTACTTGAAGAAATTATAATTCAACGCCGTATTGAACTTTGGGGAGAATTTGGACGTATCTATGATATACGTCGTCTGAAACAAGGGTTCAGACGTACTGCAGACATGGGCTGGCCATCCAGTGCTTTAATTGCTGGTACAGATACGGAAGATCCTGAGTCGTATGCATGGGTATTAACTATTTCTCAAACGGAATTTGATGGTAATCCGAACATGGATCCTAGCAAAGATCAGAATCCGATAGGTGATCATAAATAGTATTAATCTGTAAGCAAGTAAATTATGAAAGTAAATAAATATATAATCGGCATGTTTGTTGCCACTGCAACTCTTTTTGTATCGTGCAACACCGACAATGAAGGAGATATATACAATGGCACAACAATGGGGGTGACATTCGCCACAGGTACACAATCGGTTTCCTTTCCTTCCACAGGATATGAGGGTTTTGATGTGGAAGTCTTACGCGCGAAATCTTCGGAAGCTACTACAATTAATTTATCAGCAACATTAGTTGTCGGTGATAAAGAGCAGGAACTCCCTGCCTCCATTACCGTACCTTCCTCGGTTTCATTCGCAGCAGGGGAATTTAAGACCAATATTCATGTTACAGTTGGAGATATAACTCCTGGACAGAATTATAAAGTCAAGATATCTTTGCCGGAGGAAATGGTTACGATAGACCAGACTTCGGATAAAGTCATAACTGTTTATAGGGATTATACTTTTTCTTCATTAGGAACTGGAACATTTAAATCTGCGGCTATGGCAGAGGAAGGGGAAGATTTTACAACTTGGGAAGTAGAAGTTCAAAAAGCAGACCAGATATCATGGTATAAAGCTATGAACTTATATGAAAAAGGATATAACATTGTCTTCAAAGTTAATGAAGCCAATGAGGTCACTGTAGAATCTCAGCCGGCATGGAAGCACGCATCCTATGGAGAAGTTTTTGTTTCAGGAAAAGGTGCTTTGGAAGACGGAGTTATTACTGTGAAGCTGTCGCATGATGTACCCAATGTTGGTGGTTTTGGTGAATTTAAAGAAATACTTTACCTACCTGCTAAATAATTTAGATTTAAGATATGAGGAAAAGATGAAGCTTTCTCCTTAATTATCCAATAGATTATTACCCAAGTATACAAAATTAATGTATACTTGGGTAAATCTATATAGTAAATCGGTCTTTGGAAATTATCGATAAACATCTGTTAACTCAAATTCGATTACTATATAAATGTGCCTGTAAAGACATATATGTTAAATATTTAGTTACATATTTGGAAGGAACACAACAAACCACCATCAATCCTTATGAACTGATTGTAATTCCTGACGGGAAGTCAAATTCTGATTACACACGGAATCTTCCATCAGTTTTTTAATGTTCTTCCCAGCCAAAACTCAAAAAAACGATCATAGACCGGATATAGCATATTATGCCGTCAAACAGTTGATATATTTCAGATATAACATTTTTATTAATGTACTTCCCGCTTTTCTGGAAATGGTGTGTAACAAATTTTGTATATTCTTTCAGTCTGATAGATTTTTGATCCAAAATCATAGTACTTTGATAAAAAGCCGGAAGACTTATAAAAATTTCTCCCGTCATATGACATTGTGAACCTAAATATATAAAATGGGCATTGTACAATGTTATATATCGATGCTCAAAATGGCTTTAACGTTCTTTCTCGAATCGGATCTTGAGCAATAACTTGAAATTAGTCAATCGCCACTAGGCAGATTTTGTCTGCTTTTCCTAGATAGCTAAGTATTTCGTCCAAAGTAACAGACGTTTTTTGCTCTCTCCCATTTCTAAATTCCAATTTGGATCTCCTCTTTCATTATTTCATGCATTTTTTTTTCAAAAAATCGGGAACAGTCGCAAAGAAAAGCAAAGTTTAGCTTAAAAATAAGCATATCAGCATCTTAGTAGCAAAGCGGAAAGAAACAGCCCCCGGCAAAAAAAGCCCCAAAAAGTAGGGTTAAGCCATAGTTCAGGTACTAAGTCATTACCTAATCCATGACACCCTACTGTAATGGTAATAAGTTCTGTTTCACTATTTTGCGTAATTCTTCATAACTCGTGGTAACGGGAAAGTAATTACCTTTACAAACGAATATTTAGAGTTATGAAAACAAAAAGAAGCACCTTTAAAGTCCTGTTCTACGTGAAGAGAACAGCAGTCAGAGTAAGTGACGGAAAAGCCCCTGTAATGGCACGTATCACCATTGACGGCGATATTGCCACGTTCAGCGCAAAGCTGTTCGTCACCCCTTCCTTGTGGAACGCCGAAGCCGGAAAAGTAAGCGGCAAGTCCGTCGAAGCCTTGGAGATCAACCCGCAGTTGGAAGAGATCAAAGCCCGCATCAACAACCACTACTACCAGATACTCCGGGTGGACGATTTTGTCACTTCCGAGAAGGTGCGCAACGCCTTTTTAGGCATCGGCGTGATGGAGAACTGCATCCTTAAAGACTTCCAGACCATGAACAAGGAATTTGGCGAAATGGTGGAAAAGAAACTCCGTGCGAAGTCCACCTATAACAAATACCTGACCGTTTACAAGCATCTCGAAGCCTTCATGTGGGAGAAGAGGAAGCGTACCGATATGGCTTACAAGGAACTGACGAAAGACTTCATAGACGATTTCGACAGCTACCTGCGTAATGAAAAGGGATTGAGCGCAAACACTCTCTGGATTTACACCATGCCCATACTCAGCCTGACCGACAAGGCTTGGCGCAGGGGAATTATCCGTACCGATCCGTTCAGCGAGTACAGCCTTGAAATGCAGGAAACCGACCGGGGCTACCTCACGGAAGAAGAACTGAAACTGATAGCCAATACCGTGTTTGTGGATAAACAGACCAACCTCGTCCGTGATATGTTCCTTTTCGGCTGCTTCACCGGATTGAGCTACATAGATATAAAGACTCTCACCTATAACAAGATCCAGCGTATGGATTTCGACGGAGAAGAATGGATTATCACCCGCAGGACAAAGACCAAAGTATCGAGCAACGTCCCCCTGATGGAGATAGCCAAAGAACTGATCGAACGCTACAAGGGGCTTGCAGAAGATGATTTCGTGTTTCCCATGCCGGGCAACGGCACATGCAACAACTACCTTAAAAAGATAGCCGCCATTTGCAAAATCAACAAGGAAATCACCTTCCATCAGAGAAATCATAATGATTTTTCTTTCTAGTTAAAACACAAACACTTACAAGTGTTAGCGACTTGAAAGGTAACGATTTAGAAACCAGCAAAATTCTGTATTTCACTTCGTTTTGCAGTAATTCAAAAGAACGCTTTTTCAAGTGCGAATATACAAAAAAAAATGATAGGCATCTACATTTGTATTTTATTTCTCGGTGGTGTGATAAAAAAATATCAGAAATCCATTGATATTCCAATAAAAACAGATAATTTTGCAAATTAAAATAGAAATCATAAAGCATATGATTATTGAATTAAATGGATTGGGTGCCATAAAACAGGCGAAATTCGATTTGACTAAGAAACTTACAGTATTTTGTGGACACAATAATACTGGAAAGACTTATGTCGCATATGTAATTTATGCTTTAACAAGTCGACAAAAATTCACTCCTAAGGTTTTGTCAGACGAAGCTATTACGAAACTTTTTGAAAGTGGCGAACTGAATTTAACTCTTGACTTTTCTGAGATCTGTTCCTTTCGTAAGGAACTAGTGGAAAGTATTGGAGATAATTTAAATGAATTGTTCGGAATATCAAAAGAACAAGCCAAGAAGTTCTTTGGCTCTTTTTCTTTGGATTTTAAGACAAGTGAAGAGGATTTTAAAGCCAAAATTTTATCGGAATCCCTTAATGCAAAATTTAATGGAGAATCTTTCGTTATAGATGTTGTAAAAAACAAAGGCGAACTTGATGTGAAATTTACTCTTAAAATCAATAGCAATGTAACATCTAGGGATTTGGACTCTGTCCGATATATGATTTTACCCAATTTATACACAAGTATATCATTGTACCCTATTCCGCGTTCTATAATCTTTCCCGTAGAACGCAATTCAATATATACATTCAGTAAAGAATTATCTATCAAACGAAACATTCTTATTGATCAAATGCAAGATATTTCCAATAAGCAAATTGATCCGTTGGATTTCTTACTAAAAAGAACGACTCGATATCCTCAGCCAATTCGAGATGGGCTTGAAATCGCTGAGGATATGAATAATATACAAAAGAGCGAAAGTGATTTCAAGGCATTTGCAGAGGAGATAGAAGAAGAATTGTTACATGGTAAAGTTTCAATTTCCAATGAAGGAGAAGTACAATTTACATCATCAAAAGCAAAGTCTAAGAAATTACCAATTCATTTGACTGCTTCTATAGTAAAAACTCTTTCTAGTTTAGTATTTTATCTTAAACATTTAGCTAGAAGCAATGATTTAATTATTATTGATGAGCCAGAACTCAATTTACACCCCGATAATCAAATTGTTTTAACACGTATTTTTGCACGTCTTATAAATGCAGGATTTAGGTTACTTGTAAGTACTCATAGTGACTATATTGTACGCGAATTGAATAATTTAATAATGCTTTCTTCTCAAAACGGAGGTGTTGTTGAATTAAGAAAAAAATTTAGATATAGGGAATCTGAACAAATAAAGTCAGATGAAGTGAGTGCTTATTATTTTGACTTTAAAACAAAAACTACTGTAGGTGTTAAACAACTTATAGTTAACGAATGTGGATTTGAAGTTCCTTCGATAGATAATACGATAGATAACCAAAATAATGTTACAGAAGAATTGTTTTACGCACTTAAATACTCAGAACAAGAATGACCATATTGAATGATATTGCAACAATTCTTCATGAGGATTTCAAATGTGATAAACTACAATTTGAAGAAAAGGATGCTGGAATGAAGATAGACGTTGATTCTAGTGGCTGTCAGTGTATTGTCTATAAATATGATAAAAAATTAGGAAGAGAATATAAAGGTGGACTTTTCCCATTTTTTGCTAAAAATGAAGGTGTTTGTAAAGTTAGTGACTACATCGTTTTTGCGGAATATAAAAGAACTTTGTACTGTTTGATAATTGAACTCAAAAAAGGTAAATCTCAAACTTTCCCACAGTTATTAGCAGCAAAAGATTTTGTTAAATATATTGTAAGTACTCTTAATAGGGTAACTAAAAAGGCGTATACTCCCGAAATTAGACTTATCAGTATTCATGGAATTAATCTTCGAAAGAAGAAGACTGCAATTACGGAAGTACAATATGATCAAAATTCACATTGTGTAGTTAAATCAAATCTATTCAAGGTTAAGTTATATTTGACTTAACACGCATTTACAACCACTCTTACCGAAGAGATAAAATTGGATCCTGTGTAAACCATAAGGATATTTATGATTTCGTAATTTACCCACTATTGGTTGGATATCATACATGAAACTGTGATGCCGTTACATAAAACGAAATTCTTATCAGTTTGTTTTATTGTTATTTATCACAGCAATAGAATTGGTCTATTAATTTGTGCCAGATGATGGAGAGATGACGATTCATTTACTGATGCGAAAACGAGTGTATCAGCAATGTTTGTGATGTAGTGGTTACGAATGTTGGCATTTGCGGCAGAAGGACGAGTCGTCTTTTCTGAGGTTAGGGATATGAAAAGGATGCGGTTTGAATCGAATGCCGGACGTAGGTTAACGTGAGTTCGATATAAATTAAAACATAGTTAGTTGTCCGTCTTTGACAAAACAAACGTCAATGGCGGGCTTCTTTTCAAAGAAGCAGTATGCAGCTATGGCAGAGAGCGAGTTGGCAATGAAGTTATTGAAGGAGCGGTGTCTGGAGTGTTCTATCTGGGCGATGTTCTTCAACTCGTCATTGACCGTTTCAATCAAAGCGCGTTTTCTCAGCAGAATTTTGTCTGCTACGCTCATCAGGGAGTTCTTCATGTTGTTCTTCACTTTGGTTATCAAGTGTATGCCATTAAGAAATAGGTTCTCGAACAGGGCTTGCCCGATATACCCCTTGTCCGCACAGAGTTTTCCTTTTATATTCTTCAGGAACTTTGTCTGTTTCAGCGGTTCACGGTCATCCACATTTCCCGGCGTGAACATGAAATTGAGGATTTCACCCTTATCGTTGATAATCAGGTGAAGCTTAAACCCGAAGAACCATACCATGGAGCATTTTCCACGTTCAGCGAGACCCTTAAAAGTCTTGTGAATCAATATGCGTTGGTTCCGGCATACACGCAGCGGGGTGGAATCCACAAAGCTGATACCGGTACAAGTGCCCAACAGGACTTCCTTGATGAAAATGGTCAGCTGCAGCAGGACTTCCTTTTCCAGTTCCACAAAACGGTTATAGGACACACGTTTGGGAAAGAGATGCGCCAGATGCTTGCATACATATTCTGTAGATACTAATTGAAAAGTGCGCCAATATTCCAGTTGAAAATTGCGCCACC
>ERZ1026947.1183-NODE-1183-length-10618-cov-9.215753_pt1 | contig 10618 bp, 10 predicted proteins | sample MGYA00519568_ERZ1026947 | MGnify/ENA primary metagenome ERZ1026947 (study PRJEB26926, sample SAMN06164744) | human gut metagenome | biome: ENVO:00009003; feature: ENVO:2100002; material: ENVO:00002003 | host: Homo sapiens | place: USA | collected 2012 ...
GTTCTACCTCTATGAAGAACGTCATCGCTGCCCTGACCGAGGGCTTTGCCGAGGTGGAGCCGGGTGTCACCGTCAGCTACGACCCCACCGGTTCCGGCGCAGGCATCACCGGTGCTACCGATAAGACGCTGGACATCGGCCTGTCCTCCCGCGCCCTGAAGGACGACGAGAAGAACGACGTGGACGGCACTGTCGTGGCGCTGGACGGCATCGCCATCGTTGTCAACAAGGCCAGCAAGGTGGCAGACCTGACCGTGGACCAGCTGAAGCAGATGTTCACCGGCGAGATCACCAACTGGAAGGATGTGGGCGGCGACGACGGCGAGATCGTTCTGGTGGGCCGCGAGGCCGGTTCCGGCACCCGCGATGGCTTTGAGAGCATCGTGGACGTGAAGGACAGCTGCAAGTACGCACAGGAGCTGACCGCTACCGGCGCAGTCATCAGCGCTGTGGAGGCCAATCCTCTGGCTGTCGGCTACGCTTCCCTGTCCGCTGTGGGCGACACCGTGAAGATGGTCACCGTTGGCGGTGTGGAGTGCAGCGAGGAGACCGTCAAAGACGGCAGCTACGAGGTGCAGCGTCCCTTCGTGTTTGTCACCAACAAGTCTGTCGCTCTGTCTGAGCAGGCACAGGCCTTCTTCGACTTTGCCACCAGTGCCGATGCTGCTGACCTGATCCGCACTGCCGGTGCTGTTCCTGTGAATGAGTAATTGCGGAAAGCAATGATGCTATGAACAACAAAAAGATCTCTCTCCCCAGAACCCCTGCTGAGTGGCTGGAAGCGGTGATGAACTTCATCTTCTTCCTCTGCGGCATCCTGGCGGTGGGCTGTGTGCTCCTGATCTCGGTGTACATGGTCCTCTCCGGTGTGCCTGCCATCCAGAAGATCGGGCTGTTCCGGTTCCTGTTCGGCGCCCGGTGGGCTTCCACCGCCGCCGACCCGGCCTACGGCATCCTGCCCTTCATCCTGTCCAGCGTTTACGGCACGCTGGGTGCCACCGTGATCGGTGTGCCCATCGGCCTGCTGACGGCGGTGTTCCTCTCCAAGGCCGCCGACCCCAAGCTGCGCACCGTGGTGGTCACTGCCATCGAGCTGCTGTCCGGCATCCCCAGCGTGGTGTTCGGCCTGCTGGGCATGCAGGTGCTGGTGCCCGCCGTGGCAAAGACCTTCGGAAAGGCTTCCGGTGCCTGCCTGCTGAGCGCCATCGTGGTGCTTTCCATCATGATTTTGCCCAGCATCGTGTCCGTGTCGGTCACGGCACTGAACGCCGTTCCGCCGGAGTATGAGCAGGGCAGTCTGGCACTGGGTGCCACCGACACCGAAACATGGTTCAAGATCAGCATTCCGGCAGCCAAAAGCGGCATTGCCGCAGGCATTGTGCTGGGCATCGGCCGTGCCATCGGTGAGGCCATGGCGGTGATGATGGTGGCAGGCAACAGCCCCAACATGCCGGACAGTCCCTTCCGCAGCGTCACCTTCCTGACCACCGCCATCGCCAAGGAGATGAGCTATGCCGGCGGTCTGCAGCGGCAGGCGCTGTTCAGCATCGCGCTGGTGCTGTTCGTCTTTATCATGATCATCAATGTGGTGCTGAACGTTGTGCTGAAGGGAGGAAGCCGGGATGAATAAGGGCCTTTCGCCTTCCCGTCAGATGTGGAACCGGGTCATGACCGCACTGGTCTGGGCCAGCGCCGTTCTGGTGATGGTTCTGGTGGCCGGTATCATCGGCATGGTGCTGGTGCGGGGCATCCCCCACATCAGCTGGAAATTCCTTTCCACCACCGCCAGTGTGCTGAAAAAGACCGACGGCATCCTGCCTGCCATCCTCAACACACTGTATGTCATTGTACTGACATTGCTGATCGTACTGCCTCTGGGCGTGGGCGCGGCGGTCTACCTGACCGAGTATGCCTCCAACCGGCGGCTTATCGAGGTCATCGAGTTCACCAACGAAACGCTGGCGGGCATCCCCAGCATCATCTACGGTCTGGTGGGTATGCTGGTGTTCAGTCAGGCGCTGGGCTTCCAGACCTGTCTGCTGTCCGGTTCACTCACGCTGGTGGTCATGAACCTGCCCACCATCATCCGCACCACGCAGGAATCCCTCAAGACGGTGCCGCAGGGCTACCGGGAGGGCGCCATGGGCTTGGGTGCAGGCAAGTGGCACATCATCCGCACCATCGTGCTGCCCTGCAGCATCGACGGCATCGTCACCGGCTGCATCCTGGCCGTGGGCCGTATCGTGGGTGAGAGCGCGGCCCTGCTCTTCACCGCCGGTGCGGCGGAAGTTATTGCAGGCAGCATCGCCAAGGCTTACACATCCAACGGCGCGACCCTCTCCGTCCTGCTCTATCTGCGGGCCTTCGAGGACGGCGACTTCGCCTCCGCCTGGGGCATCGGCGCAGTGCTGCTGGTTCTGGTGCTTCTCATCGACCTCGCAGCCCGTCTGGCAAAAACAAAGCTCAAACAGAAACAGTAAGGGGTATTTTATGGAGAACAATACGCCGATCATCTCGGCAAAAAATCTGAACCTCTGGTACGGCGACTTCAAGGCCCTCAAGGGCATCTCGCTGGACGTGGGCGAACGGGAGATCACTGCCCTCATCGGCCCCTCGGGCTGCGGCAAATCCACCTTCCTCAAGACCCTGAACCGGATGAACGATCTTGTGCCGAACGTCCGCATCGAGGGCGACGTCCGGCTCCGGGGGGAGGATATTTTCTCAAAGGAGATGCAGCTGACCGACCTGCGCCGCCGCGTGGGCATGGTCTTCCAGAAGGCGAACCCCTTCCCCATGAGCATCTACGACAATATTACTTACGGCCCTAAGCTCCACGGCGTCCGCAATAAGGCGGAGCTGGATGAGCTGGTGGAAAGCTCCCTGCGGGGCGCTGCCCTCTGGGACGAGGTGAAAGACCGCCTGAAAAAGAGCGCGCTGGGCCTCTCCGGCGGCCAGCAGCAGCGCCTGTGCATCGCCCGGGCTCTGGCTGTCAAGCCCGAAGTCCTGCTGATGGACGAGCCCACCAGCGCCCTCGACCCCGGCTCCACCATGAAGGTGGAAGAGCTGATGAGCGAGCTGAAAAAGAACTACACCGTCGTCATCGTCACCCATAATATGCAGCAGGCGGCCCGTATCAGCGACCGCACGGCATTCTTCCTGCTGGGTGAGCTGGTGGAGTGCGGCCCCACGAGCGAGATTTTCAGCACCCCGAAGGATAAGCGCACCGAGGACTATATCTCGGGTCGCTTCGGTTAAAAAGGAGGGTTTGCGATATGAGCACACGCACACAGTACGAAGCCGACCTCGCGGCCCTGAAGGAATCGCTGGCCAAGATGAGCCAGCTCTCTGCCGACGCGGTGGAAGATGCGCTGGAAGCCCTCTGCACGGCGGACGCCGAGGAGGCAAAGGGAATCATCAAGGGCGACACCGAGGTCAACCGGATGGAGCGGGACATCGAGCACCGCTGCATGACCCTGCTGCTGCGTCAGCAGCCGGTGGCAAGTGATCTGCGCTTTATCTCTGCTGCCATGAAAGTGGTGACAGACGTGGAGCGCATCGGTGACCATGCCGCCGACATCGCGGAGATCGTCCCCCATCTGGCCGGCGTCCGCAAGGCAGGCGACCCCGCCGTGAGCAGGAGCATTGAGATGGGCCGCAAAGCCCACAAGATGCTGCAGGACGCCATGAGCGCCTTTGCGGCAGAAGATGAGGCGGCGGCAAAAGCCGTCATCGACGCCGACGACGCCGTGGACTACGACTTCAACACCATCAAGCGGATGCTGGCGGCGGAGATCGCCGCCGACCCCGGCAAAGTGGACGCCGCCCTCGACGTGCTGATGGTCATCAAGTACCTCGAGCGCATCGGCGACCACGCCGTGAACATCGCCGAGTGGGTGGAGTTCCTGCGCACGGGCCGGTATCACCACGAGAAGATGTTCTGAGTTCTGTTTTCCTCTTTTTCTTTTCCTGAAAAGCTGCTGCCCCACGTGGGTGGCAGCTTTTGCTTTGTCGAAACCCCGTCTGAAAAATTTTGGAGTTTTTTCTTGTCTTATGCAATTTCTGGCCCGGATGCGCCGTATTATAAGCAGAAGCCTCCCAACAGAGGGACGCTTATGAGACCTGAGCGCGGCCCGGCTCCGACATCCCTCATGTCCCCGGCTGCGCCGCAACGGAGGATACCTATGAGCATCAAGAAATTCCCGCTGGAAGCCTACGGCGCGGCCGTCAGCCGCGAAGAACTGGTGCAGGCGGCTTTGGATGAGATCACCAAGAATTACCGTGAGGCCAGCCTCTCCAATGTGGCCCGCAGTTACGGCGTCTCTCTGGCCTATGTCAGCGAGTGCGTCCGGGCGCAGACAGGCCGTACTTACAAGGAATTGCTCCAGAAGCACCGGATGGAGACTGCCGCCCGCCTGCTGCGCCGCAGCGACTGGAACATCCAGCAGATCATCACCTACGTCGGCTACGAGAACACCAGCTATTTCTACCGCCTGTTCCACGAGCGGTACGGCCAGAGCCCCCGTGAGTACCGTCAGAGCCGCGCGGCCCGCACCCGCACACCGGCCTGACCTTTGAGCACACTGCGAAAAAAGACGTCCCGTGTCTGCGGGACGTCTTTTGATGTCTTAAGATGGAAAAACGATGCAGAGTGTGTTACAATAAAAGCCAGACCTGCAAAAATGTGGGAGTGCGCTGCGGCGCACGGAAAGAGAAGGTGGAAACGGAATGTTTCGTGGAGCACGGCGCTCTGATTTGGAGCAAATTTTAGAGATCTATGCCCATGCCCGGAAAGCAATGGCGGATTCGGGCAACCCGACCCAGTGGGGCGACAGCTATCCGCCGCAGGAGATGCTGGAAGAAGACATCGACTCCAACCGGCTGTTCGTCTATACGGTGAACGGCCGTCTCGAGGCGGTGTTTGCCTTCATCCTCGGGCCGGACCCCACCTACGCGAAAATCGAAGACGGCCAGTGGCTCAACGATGAGGTGCCTTACGGCACCATCCACCGGCTGGCCTCGGCGGGTGACCGCAGGGGCGTGGCGTCTGAGGTCATCGCATGGTGCCTCGAGCACTGCGAGAGCCTGCGGGCCGACACCCACGCCGACAACAAGATCATGCAGCATCTTCTCGAGAAGAACGGTTTTGCCCGCTGCGGCATCATCCATGTGGAAGACGGCACGCCCCGCGTCGCCTATCAGAAGCTGTCGGCCACCGTACACATGCAGGAAGAATAAGGAGGGACTGGCATGAAGATCACACAGGTAAAGCTGGGCCGCATCTCGACCCCGCTCCGCGTCCCCTTCAAGACAGCGCTGCGCACCGTGAGCAGCGTGGAGGACGTCATCGTTGAGCTGCACACCGACACCGGCGCGGTGGGCTACGGTGAGGCACCTCCCACCGGCGTCATCACCGGCGACACCACCGGTGCCATCATCGGCGCCATCCGCGACCACATCGCCCCGGCCATCCTGGGCCGCGACCTCGACGAGTTCGAGGATCTGACCGCCGCCGTGCAGAAGGCCCTCGTCCACAACACCAGCGCCAAGGCTGCCGTGGATATGGCCCTGTGGGACCTGCTGGGCCAGAAGTACAGCGCCCCGGTCTACCGGATGCTGGGCGGCGCGCGCAGCAATATCGTGACGGACATCACCATCAGCGTCAACCCGCCCGAGGAGATGGCCCGGGACGCCCGCACCGCCATCCAGCGCGGTTATGACTGCCTGAAGGTCAAGGTGGGCATCGACCCGGAGCTGGACGTGGCCCGTCTGGCCGCCGTCCGCGAGGCCGTGGGCAAGGACGTCAAGCTCCGCATCGACGCCAATCAGGCGTGGAATGCAAAGCAGGCTGTCCGCATCCTCGACCAGATGCAGGAGAAGGGCCTGGACATCGAGTTCGTCGAGCAGCCTGTGCCTGCGGCTGACCTCGAGGGGATGCAGTACGTCACCCGCCACGCCAGTGTGCCGGTACTGGCCGATGAGAGCGTATTCAGCCCGGCGGACGCCCTGCGCATTATGCAGACCGGCGCAGCCGACTTTGTGAACATCAAGCTGATGAAGTGCGGCGGCATCACCAACGCCCTCCGCATCGCCTCGGCGGCAGAGGTCTACGGCGTGGAGTGCATGATCGGCTGTATGCTGGAAGCCAAGATCTCGGTCAACGCAGCCGTGGAGCTGGCCTGCGCCAAGAAGATCATCACCAAAGTGGACCTGGATGGCCCGGTGCTCTGCAGCGAGGACCACATCCTCGGCGGCGCGGTCTTCGACGAGAAGAATATCACCGTCTCGGATGCACCCGGCATGGGCATCCAGGGTTTCGTCCCCGGCGAAGTGACCTATCTGGACGACTGAAAAATCAGAAAAAATAAATAAGAATGACTACCCCCGGCAGACAAACTCTGCCGGGGGATTTTTCTGCCCTGAGCGGTGAAATATTTCAGCTGTGTATTTCTGCAGCGCACACATAAGGCGGCGCGGAGGAAGGCCAAAAACGAAAAAATCTGCCGAAACAGCCCGAAAAATTCACTGAAAACCTTTGACTTTTCTTCCGTGTGTGCTATAATAACAACTGTCTTCGGGTAAGAGACAGGAAAAGTGTGCGTCGAGGACGCACAAATACAGAGGAGTGTTTTATATGATGAATGGTGCAAAAGCCATTGCGAAGAAGTACAATGAGGTCAGCCTCATCCTTCGCATCGTCGTCGGTCTGGTCATCGGCGCGGTGCTGGCGCTTGCGGTGCCGGGTGCAGGCTGGGTCGGCGAGCTGGGCAACCTGTTCGTCGGCGCACTGAAGGGCATTGCTCCGGTGCTGGTGTTCGTCATCGTGGCGAGCGCACTGGCACAGGGCAGCTCCAAGCTGGACCGCCGCTTCGGTACGGTCATCTGGCTGTACATGCTCACCACCTTCCTTGCGGCTGCTATCGCTTCGATCACCAGCTTCATGTTCCCTGTGTCGGTCGTTCTGGCAGACGCTGCCCAGTCGGACGTGGTGCCGCAGGGTCTGGGCGAGGTGCTGAGCACCCTGCTCACCAACTTCGTCGCCAACCCCGTCAGCTCTCTGATGAGCGGCAACTACATCGGCATCCTGTTCTGGGCCTGCATGTTCGGCCTTGCCATGAAGAACATCGGCTCTGACACCACCAAGAAGTTCCTTGCCGACACTGCCGACGCTGTGTCGCAGGTGGTGCGCTGGATCATCAATCTGGCTCCCTTCGGCATTATGGGTCTGGTGTACACCAACGTGGCCGGCAACGGTCTGGCCATCTTTACCCAGTACGGCAAGCTGCTGGCCCTGCTGGTGGGTACCATGCTCTTCATGGCGTTCATCGTTTCGCCCTTTATCATGTTCCTCTATCTGCGCTGCAACCCGTATCCGCTGGTGTTCCGCTGCCTGAAGGAGTCCGGCCTGACCGCTTTCTTCACCCGCAGCTCTGCGGCCAACATCCCCGTCAACATGGCCCTGTGCGAGAAGCTGGGCCTCGATAAGGATATGTATTCCGTCTCCATCCCTCTGGGCGCTACCATCAATATGGATGGTGCGGCCATCACCATCACCATCATGACGCTGGCTGCGGCCAACACGCTGGGCATCCCCGTGACCCTGCCTGCTGCTATCGTCCTGAGCGCCATGTCCGCTCTGGGTGCCTGCGGCGCTTCCGGCGTGGCTGGCGGCTCTCTGCTGCTCATCCCCATGGCCTGCTCCCTGTTTGGCATCTCCAACGATGTGGCCATGCAGATGGTCGGTGTCGGCTTCATCATCGGCGTGATCCAGGACTCTGTGGAGACTGCGCTGAACTCCGCCGGCGACGTGGAGTTCGCCGCGACCGCCGAGTATCATCAGTGGCTCAAGCAGGGCAAGCTCCTGCCGGCTTTCCTCCGCAAGTAATATGCAAAACAAAATGGCTGGGGCCGCGAGGCCTCAGCCATTTTTCTGTATAAGCTTAGTCCATAAGCTTTGCTTTCTGCAGAGCGGTGATGATGAGGGGGATGAGCACCAGCTGTGCGATGATGCCCGGCACAGCGGTGAAGAGCGCACCGGACAGGAAGGCCGAGAACGGGAAGCTCGAGCCGGACAGGCCAGCCAGCACGAAGCGGACCGCGCCCCAGACGAGGCGGCCAGCCACCATGGCCACCGCGAGGGTGGCGTAGGTCATGGGCAGGGTGTGCTTCACCCGGCGGTAGAGCCAGCCGGATACGGCGCCGTAAGCTGCCAGCTCAAAAGCCATCGAAATGGCGATGGGGAACATCGGGGGCATCCCGAAGAGCACCGAGCGGAGCAGCGGGGCCGCAAAGCCCACAGCCAGACCCCACGGCCCGCCCAGCACGAAGCCGCAGAGCAGGATGGGAAAATGCATCGGGCAGAGCATATTGCCTACCTGCGGCAGATGGCCCGTCACCATGGGCAGCACGAAGGCCAGCGCCAGAAAGAGTGCGGCCAGCACGACATTGCGGGCCGGAGAAGAGTTTTTGGTTTTCATCTGTTTCCTCCTGTGACTGCGCCGCAGAAAAACAAAAAAAGGGGCCTGCCAGTCGGCTTGCAAGCCAACGGCAGACCCCTTCATGGCGTCTGTTTCAAAAATGCGGCGGCTGAAAATAGTGTAAGGCGGGCTTCGGCCCGCAGGCCCGGCTTCCTACCGGAAATCGTGAAAATTATAGCAGAGTGCCGCAGGATTTGTCAAGACAGCCCCGGACGGGCTGCAAATTGACCAAAAAAGAAAGCGTTTGGAGCAGTTTTTGACCGCCTGTGTACATTTTGCTGAAAGAAGCTTGACCTTTTTGCACAGAATAGATAATATAAACTTGAATTATAGCGCAATGGGGCGGCGGGAGCTGTGCCTTGCGCGGCTGTATACTTGCAACTTCTGAGGTTCATACGGGAGGACCATCATGACAAATGCAGAAAAGCTTACCCTTGCCAAGCACGCCTGTCACATCCGCATGGGCGTGATCGAGGGAACTCACAGCGCCAAGTGCGGCCATCCGGGCGGCAGTCTGGACATCGCCGAGGTGCTGTCTTACCTCTACTTCGTGGATATGAATATCGACCCCAAGGAGCCGAAAAAACCGGACCGCGACCGCTTCGTGCTGTCCAAGGGCCATGCAGCTCCGGCACTTTACGCCACGCTGGCCGAGCGCGGGTTCTTCCCGGTGGAAGACCTCAAGACCCTGCGCAAGATCGGCAGCTACCTGCAGGGCCACCCCAACATGAATGAGACGCCGGGCGTGGATATGTCCACCGGCAGTCTGGGTCAGGGCGTGTCTGCCGCCTGCGGCATGGCTCTGGGCGCAAAACACAGCGGAAAGCCCATCAATGTCTACACCATCCTCGGTGACGGTGAGGTGGAAGAGGGCGAGTGCTGGGAGGCTTTCATGTTCGCCGCCCACTATAAGCTCTCCAACCTCTGCGTCATGCTGGACCGCAACCACCTCCAGATCGACGGCACCACCGAGACGGTCATGAACAGCGCCCCGCTGGAAGAAAAGCTCAAGGCGTTCAACTTCAACGTCCTGACCATCAACGGCCACGACTACGACCAGATCGAGTCCGCCATCAAGGCGTTCCACGCCGAGAACGACAAGCCCACCTGCATCATTCTGGACACCGTCAAGGGTACTGGCGTCTCCTTTATGACCAACTCTGTGGATTGGCACGGCAAAGGCCCCAACGACGAGGAGTACGCTGTGGCCATGCAGGAGCTGAACGCAGCCTACGCCGCGCTGGAACAGGAGGACAAGTAAGATGGCAGATGTGAAAATGATCGCTACCCGCGAGAGCTACGGCAATACTCTGAAAGCACTGGCCGCTGAGGGCCACGACGACCTGGTGGTCCTGGACGCCGACCTCGCTGCCGCTACCAAGACCGGTATGTTCCGCAAGGCTCACCCGGACCGCCACTTTGACTGCGGCATCGCCGAGGCCAACATGATGGGCGTCGCCGCCGGCCTGTCCACCATGGGCTATGTTCCCTTCGTGTCCAGCTTTGCAATGTTCGTTGCGGGCCGTGCCTTTGAGCAGATCCGCAACTCCGTGGCCTACCCCCACCTGAACGTGAAGATCGGCGCTACCCACGGCGGCATCTCCGTCGGTGAGGACGGCGCTTCCCACCAGTGCTGCGAGGACCTCGCCCTCATGCGCTCCATCCCGGGCATGGTCATCCTCAGCCCGGCCGATGACGTCGAGGCCCGCGCCGCAGTCATCGCCGCCTACAATTACAACGGCCCCGTCTACCTGCGCTTCAGCCGCCTGGCCACGCCGGTTTTCCACGATCCTGCGACCTATCAGTTCCAGATCGGCAAGGGCGAGATCGACGACACCCTCAAGCAGGGCATCGCCGACTGCATCGCCGCACGCGAGCTTATCAAAGTAAAGGTGCTGGAAAACAGCGAATATTCCGCCCGCGAGGCCGCCGACATCCTGTGCGAGGCGCTGGACTGCGAGTGCGTGCAGGTCATTGGCCGCAAATTCGTGCTGTTCAAGCAGAAGAAAAAGGAAAGCGCCTACACCGCCGTGCTGGCAAAATGAGAACACTGCTCTACGGCGGGACGTTCGACCCGCCCCACAACGGCCACATGAACAACCTGCGCGCCGCGCTGGCACTGGTACAGCCGGACCGCGCCCTCG
>ERZ1026947.1186-NODE-1186-length-10592-cov-5.432476_pt1 | contig 10592 bp, 9 predicted proteins | sample MGYA00519568_ERZ1026947 | MGnify/ENA primary metagenome ERZ1026947 (study PRJEB26926, sample SAMN06164744) | human gut metagenome | biome: ENVO:00009003; feature: ENVO:2100002; material: ENVO:00002003 | host: Homo sapiens | place: USA | collected 2012 ...
GAGATTCGCCTTAGTCTCGTGGGCTCGGAGATGTGTATAAGAGACAGGTTTATCATCTGTGCAGTTCCCATATTGATTCCGAGATAAGAGAACGGTGCTCCGTATGGGAGCTGTAAAACCTTACAAGGCGGCTCGTAGCTCTTACTGTTTGTCAGTGCAGCCCACCAGAATTCAAGCGCTTCGGTTATGCCTGTACTTCTTGTTAAATCAGGATAATTCTCATCAACATATTCGCTGATTTCACCATTGAATGTGCCAAAGATTACCTGGTCAAGCAGATTTCTTTCTGTGAGCATTTTGTAAAGAATGTCAACACCCTTTCTTCCTAAATCCTCGCCGTTCTTGATTTCAATAATATACTTGTAGTCGCCTGCTGAGGTAAGATAATCAAGTACTTCATCAAGACTTAAAATTCTGAGCTCATCAGGAACCTCGTCACCCTTGAGGCCTGCATATGGCGTTTCGCCCTGTTCATTCTCAAATTTAGCACCCATATTGAGGGTTTTAAGCTCTTCAAATGTCTTTGTTTCAGGACGTACATCCTTTTCGCCGAATACCTCTTCGCAGTCTGAGGTTCTGTCAAGGGTATCATCGTGAAGAAGAACAAGAACATCATCACTTGTAATGTGTAGGTCAAATTCAAATACATCAATGGAAAATGCGGGATTTTCTGCACAGTTTTTAAATGCCATCAGTGTTTCTTCAGGGGCAATACCGCCGCCGCTTCTGTGACCTGAAATATCTGTCTCTGCCAGTATGTACGGATTTGTCGTGTCAAAGCTTTTCACCTGTTCAGGCTTTGACCTGTGTGCGCCTGCAACATTAAGGAATATCGCCAACGCTGCAATCACTGCAACAATGATTACAATGGTTTTTAAAGCAGTTTTCTTTTTGGACTTTGTTTTTGTCTTTGTACTCATAATAATTTCCCCCTATAATTATGATATTAATCTAATTTATGCCAAAAGTCAAATAGAATTGTACATCTGTCTAAAAATAAATTTGAATATAAGTATTGACAACTGGAAATTATAGGTTATAATTAAATTAGCACTCAAGACATAAGAGTGCTAATTACAAAGTAAAGGATGATTATTGTGAGAAAGAAACAGTTTAAAGCAGAATCTAAAAAACTCCTTGATATGATGATTAATTCAATTTATACACATAAGGAGATATTTATCAGAGAGCTTATTTCAAATGCATCTGATGCAATTGATAAGCTTTATTTTAAATCTCTCACGGATAATGCAGTTCAGCTTTCGAGAGATGATTTTAAAATTCAGATTGATATTGATAAGGGAAACAGAACCCTTACTTTAACCGATAACGGTATCGGTATGACCGCTGAGGAGCTTGAAAATAATCTTGGTACAATTGCAAAAAGCGGTTCATTTAACTTTAAAAAGGAAAATGCCGACGATGAGAATGCACAGGATATTTCGGTGATCGGTCAGTTTGGTGTAGGCTTTTATTCCTCATTTATGGTTGCTGACAGGGTTGAGGTTGTGTCCAAAGCTTTTGGCGAGGATGCTGCGCATAAGTGGGTATCATCAGGTGCAGACGGCTATACAATTGAAGAGTGTGAAAAGGCAGATGCCGGAACAGTTATTACTCTTTATATCAAAGAGGATAATGAGAACGAGGATTATTCTCAGTATCTTGAAGAGTATAAGATTGATGAGCTTGTTAAAAAATACAGTGATTATATCCGCTATCCTATTGTTATGGAGATGAGCCATCAGGTACCTGACCCTGAAAAAGAGGGCGAGTATATTACTGAAATCAATATGGAAACGCTTAACTCTATGGTTCCTATCTGGAGAAAGTCCAAGAGTGAAATCAAGGCAGAGGATTATAATGAGTTCTACAAGAGCAAGTTTATGGATTATACCGACCCTCTTGCAGTGATTCATTCAAAGACAGAGGGACAGGCAACCTTTGATGCACTGATGTTTATTCCTGAAAATCCACCTTATGATTTTTACAGCAAGGAATATGAAAAGGGTCTTCAGCTTTATTCAAACGGTGTATTGATTATGGACAAGTGTGCTGATTTGCTTCCTGACTATTTCAGCTTTGTTAAGGGTCTTGTGGACAGTGCGGATTTGAGTCTGAACATCAGCCGTGAAATGCTTCAGCACGATCATCAGCTGAAGATAATTGCTAAGGCGATTGATAAGAAAATCAAGAATGAGCTTAATAAAATGCTGAAGAACGAACGTGAAAAGTATGAGAAGTTCTTTAAGGCGTTCGGTTTACAGCTTAAATACGGTGTTTATGCAAATTATGGTATGGAGAAGGACGGGCTTAAGGACCTGCTCCTCTTTGAATCCTCTAATGGTGACGGCTATACAACACTGAAAGAATATGTGGGCAGAATGGCTGATTCTCAGGAATCTATTTACTATGCCTGCGGTGAGAATGCAGATAAGATTTCACTCCTTCCTCAGATTGATGCAGTCAAGGAAAAGGGCTATGAGGTGCTTTACTTTACCGATGAGGTTGATGAGTTTGCAATCCAGATGCTTATGGAATATGACGGTAAGCATTTTGCAAACATCTGCAAGGATGATCTTGACCTGAGCACTGAGGCTGAAAAAGAGGCTATCAATAAGAAAAATGAGGAGTCAAAGGATCTCCTTGAAAAGATGAAGGATTCACTCGGCGGACAGGTTACTGCTGTTAAGCTTTCCAATAAGCTTGGTTCTCACCCTGTAAGCCTTACGGCAGAGGGTTACGTTTCACTTGAAATGGAAAAGGTTCTCAATTCTATGCCGGGTGCAAATCAGGGTGTTAAGGCTCAGCTTGTGCTTGAGATTAATTCAAATCATCCTGTGGCTGAAAAGCTTGCATCTGCTGATGATGAAACGCTTGCTAAATATACAAAGCTCTTGTACGCATCTGCAAGACTGATTGCAGGCCTTGACCTTGATAATCCTACAGAATTTTCTGATACAATTGCAGATTTGATGTAATAAACAAAACAGGAGGCTGATATGCTCGATACTTGAGTGCATCAGACCTCCTGAACGGTTTTGGGTGGTGTTATTCTATGTTTGAGCAGGATTATATTATGCGTATGATAAAGGAAATGGTGCGTGCACTGCTTAAATTGTTGTTTGATATTAATACTGATACACCTTCTGCAGAATTAATCGAGGACTACAATGCAAGAAACAATCTGATAATACTGACAGATATGATTGATGATGGTGATATAAATAATGCGGAGAATAAATTATACGAATCTATCTCTGATAGTAATATGCTTGACTTAAAGGTCGGTATACTTTTTTATTCATATCTTAATGATAAGGATGATGAATTTTTGCAGAAGAATAATTTCAGCAGAGATGAAGTGGAAATGGGTATCAGAACTCTTGCCTCAAAATATGATGTAAGTGATATATCAAATTTGTTTTGATGATTTGGTTTAAATCTAAATTAATTATAAGATAAATGTAAAACCGTCCAACAGGGAAACTATTGGACGGTTTTATTATTTCGTTTATTTTTCAACCCAGATTGGATTGGTGAATGCCCAAAAGAAATCAGGCAGACCGAGAGGAGCATCGTTTTTAACCCCTCTGTTTGATAAGAATTTTCTTTCAACAAATGCGTAGACTTTTTCAAAAATCGGATTGAATCTGTATGTAATTTCAGCTCTTACAAATCCGGGCTCTTCGATATCAAGCTCAGCTATATAAGCCTCAGTGTATTTTTCTGCAGTGGTTTCAAAAATCACTTTATCGTTATTATAAACTTTAAGTGTATGATCTTTTTTGAACTTTGATACGCGTACCTCGAGTTTTTTGTTGTCGGAAAGCTTGACTGTATCTCCGATTTCCGCATTGCCATAATGTAGGAAAATCGTTGTTGATTTCGGTGAATTTGTAATGGTGCTTCTACCCTCACGGATTGCCTCAAGTATATCCGTTTCAGTTTTGCTCTTGGCATTGACATATGTGGTAGGGCGGGCTAAAAACGGAATTCCGTAATCTCTGTGGAAATCAGAGCCGCCCACAGCAGCGATATGCTTTCCTTGTAAAAGTTGATTGTGCCACCATTCCATATTCTTTATATTATCGCTGTGCTGAATGGTGTTCCATACCTCTACGCAGTCAAAGGGATAATCCTCAGGCTCCAGTCTGAATGGACAGTTTGAGCAGAATGGGTGATTCAGTGAAATGGTTGCACCTGCCTCTTTACAGAGGTCAATGATCTTATGATAATCTTCAGCAGTATCAAGATCATAAGGCGGATCAATCGGAATTTTCTTTCCCCATATGTTAACATGACCGGGCTCTCCCGTAATCTCCTGTCCCTGAATCACAAGCATATCCTTATCAAAATAAGTTTTCTCAACTGAGTTGAAATTGTGGTCTGTGATTATCATAAAATCAAGACCGCTTTCCTTGCATTTGTCAACAAGTTGTCCTTTTGATAATACGCCGTCGCTGTTTGTGGTGTGAAGATGTGTATCTCCCTTGTACCATTGTCTTTCATCCATAATTTTTTACCCCTTTATATTTTATTTTTTGCATTTGTATGTTTATCTATCCATTGATTATTTTCTCAAGACGTTCATTGTCCCTTGAAAAACGTCTCTGACTGACAAGTATAACAATTTCGTCTCCTTCTTTAAGCACGGTATCACCCTTCGGTGTGATGGATACATCATTTCGTTCAATGCTGACGATAAGGCAGTGCTTACCCCAGTTTATGTCCATAATCGTTTTTTCACTTAACGGACTGCCTGTAGGGATAACATATGTTTTCAGTATTTTTTCATTTTTTTTATGAAATTCAGGCTTTTCGGGATTGCTGGATATAATTTTCTCCAGAAGAGTTTCATAAAACGGATTCACTCCGAGAAGATTTGCCACTGCATAGCTGATGAGTGAAACGGTTGCAATCGGAAGAATATTGTTCATATTTCCTGTTAATTCAAAAACAAGAACGATACCTGTTATGGGAGCACGGACAATGGATGCGAAAAATCCTGCCATACCGATAACAGCAAATTCCTGCCACAGCTCAGGGCTTAGATCCAATGCGTTAATTGAAACTGCACCGAATACAGCACCGATATATGTTCCTAAAATACAAAGCGGATAAAGTGTTCCGCCGGGTGCACCAGCCGCAAAGCATACCGCACCGAATAAAAACTTAGCGGTAAGCAGAAAGAGCATTGTTCCTGCTGAGGGCTGCTCATTCATCAGAAATTCTACCATACTGTGACCACCGCAAAGTATCTGAGGCAAAACAAGACCCACAACTCCGCTGAGTACAAAAATCACAGGGAACTTGATGTAATTCGGAATTTTACGGATGCTTTTGTATATATCCTGTGCCCTTGACATAATTACATTATATAATACACCGCTGATTCCGAGAATAATACCAAGCAAAATCAAAAGCCAGTAATATCTTAAAGGAAAATTAACCGTATCATAATTGAATACAGTGTCTTGACCGAAAAATATCTTTGATGTGTAATCTGCTGTGATCGCAGCCACAATGCTCATACAAAGAAGGCTTTTGTCGAAGGTGTGGTGGATTTCCTCAAGCACAAACATTGTGCCTGCAAGGGGCGCATTAAATGCTGCTGCCATACCTGCACCTGCGCCGCAGCTTATCATTCGGTGTTCAGTGGTTTTGTCTGCCTTCGTTATTTTTGCAACGCCCTTTGCGGCCATTCCTCCCAGTTGCACGCTGGGACCCTCTCTGCCAAGTGAAAGCCCTGCAAAAACAGAGGTCGTACCGCCGATAAGCTTTGCAATAATCACCCTCCACCAGCTTGGAGACAGATAGCCTTTCACCTCGCCTGTAATCTGCGGAATGCCTGAGCCTGAGGCTGACGGTTCCCATTTGTTAATAAAGGATACAAAGACGCCCATAGCAATCAGTATGATAAACCAGATTCCTGTTCTCAGGGGATTCCCTTTTATATAGTCAAGAACAGACAGCAGTTTTTCTTCGGCAACTGACAGTAAAAATCTGTAAAGAACTGCAATCAGTCCTGCTACGACTCCTACTTCTATTCCTCTTACGATAAGGTAAATACTCTCTTTTCTGTGATATTCAATTTTTCTGAAGGTGGTTTTTTCTTTTTCTTTCATTTTTCTATGATTTATTTTGGACTCTATTTATTAATAAGTTTTTTATTCCTGCAAAGAAGGACTCCGATAAAGAGAAGAATAGGGAAGATGACTGCAAAAAGAATTCCCTTTTTTAAATCATCATTGAATACACTTGACACCATTCCGACGATTGTTGGTCCTGCCGAACAGCCTAAGTCTCCTCCGAGTGCAAGCAATGCAAACATTGCTGTGCCTCCATGAGTGATGGATGCCGATGCTTTACTGAAGCTTCCCGGCCACATGATGCCTACTGATAAACCGCATACAGAACAGGCAATAAGACTGATTACAGGTGAATCGGACAGTCCTATGCAAAGATAAGAGATAATGCAGAGAATACCGCTGAACAGCATAAATTTATCTAAATCTAATTTGTCACCGTATTTGCCGTAAAAGGCTCTTGAGATTCCCATAAGCACGGCAAATGCCATTGGTCCGGCCAGATCGCCGATTGTTTTGGAAACGCCCAGACCCTGCTCTGCAAAGGTGGATGCCCACTGACTTACGGATTGCTCGCTGGCACCTGCACAAATCATCATTATGAGCATAAGCCAAAAGAATTTTTTGGAAAAAAGCTCTTTAAGTGACATTCCTTTTTCTCCGTTTTCAATCAGTGGTGCAATAGGCACTCTGCTGAACAAAAAGGCATTTGCCCATGGGATAATTGCCCAGATAACCGAAAGCACCTTCCAGTTATCTATGGAGAATAGTTTAAAGAACAATGTTGATATAAGAACTACACCAACATGTCCCCAGCAGTAAAAGGAATGTAAAAGACTCATTGCCTTTTCCTTGTTATCTGTCGGACAGCTTTCAACAATCGGACTGATTAAAACTTCAATGATTCCGCCGCCGATTGCGTAGATGATAACCGCTATCAGCAGTCCTGCAAATGCATTTGGCAACAAATCAGGGAGTACGGTCATCAGTATCAGACCGACTGAACAGCATAAATGAGCAAAAATGATGCTCGGTTTATATCCGATTTTATCAATAACTTTTGCTGACAGCAAATCCACAAAGAGTTGTATTAAAAAGTTAATGGTAACCAGCATTGTTATCTGATCAAGTGCGATATTATAGCTTTTCTGAAAGGTCAGGAACAGGAGTGGTGCAAAGTTATTTATAATCGCCTGTACGATATAGCCTATAAAGCTGGCATATATTGTTTTGTTGTAGTTTAAGTTTTTTTCAGAGCTCATAGATTATTTCTTTTAAACATCATTACAAATGGTATGATCAGTAAAATACAGCATGCAATGATACTTTTTATTCCTATAAAATTTGTTATTATAGCACCTGCAACAGCACCGATTATAAAGAACAGAATAATGAAATAGTAATTCAGAGATTGCTTTATAGCGGTCTTATTTTTCGTGCTTATTCCCTGAAAAAGCAGTTCTGTACCGCTTCTGAGATTGCCTGTGCACATTGTTGTTGCAACCTTATTGCCGTTGATTACTCTGAAGCTTTCAACCTGCAGGGCACATACAAGTGAAACGATTGTGTTTACAACCATATCACCCTTTCCGTTAGGGATAAATGTACATATAAACAGTAAAAATATCTCAATAGCAATGATAATCTGCCGCCAGTGTAAATGATAGCTTTTGGGCAATTTGATTTTTATTGCTTCCGAAATAAGAACGCCGACTGAAAAAGCAGCAATAGGTAAAAGATACTGCAGCGCCTTAAGGTAACTGCCTTCGGCAAGATTTATTCCGAGTAAAACGATATTGCCTGTCTGTGCATTGGCAAATACCCCTCCGCGTACAAGATAGGTGTATGCATCCAGATATCCGCCCACAGCAGCAAGAAGAATTCCGAGTATAAAATTTTCCGACATTTGCTTAGGTTTTGCCATTTATAACATCTCCGATGTTATATTACCATATTGAAATAAAATGTCAAATAAAAATACATAATTATATATAAGAAAAGAACGTCCTGTAAAAACAGAACGTTCTTGAAATCTGAAAGATTATCTCTTTGAGAACTTCCCACCCTGTAAAACGCCCGATTTTACAGGGTTTCTTTTTATTTTTGTTACTTGTGCGCTGCTTATGCAGTACATCGTATAACTATTCAAAACAACTATTAAAGTCAACAGATTTAGTCGTTATTGTCCACACGATAAATAGCAAGAGGACTGCCGGCTGCATTTTTCCATCTAAACCAACCATTATTATTAGTGCCTAAAACAATCCATCCTGCAGTTGACGGGCTATTGCACTCTATATCTTCTTGCAACACATTGTCCTTTACTTTGGCTGTTTTTCTTACAGAAGGCATACCTTTTTTATTACAAGGCAAACAGTTACTACCTTTAAGAACAATAAATCTATTATCCACTACCTCCATTTTAGCCTGAATGGTGCCATATTTTCTATTGCTTTCATATAAGTAATATTCTCCGTCAGGAACAGTATATTTATTTACACTGTTAACATTTGCTGTTCTTTCTTCAGTTGCAGCATCAAATACTTCTTCTTTCGTCATAGTTTCAGGATATATTTGTTTTCCCTCCAAAGAAGATAAAAGCTGAACAACTAAATCTACTTCAATTGCAAATAATTCGGTATTACCAACATTACTTTTACTGAAAATATCATGAAGTAAAGCTTCTTTTTCATCATAGTCATCAACTTCAATAGCAAATTTTCTTTTTAATCCAGTAACATTGTTATAGCCATTATGTTCCAGATGATACATGCGCTGGTTAAATTTGTCTGTTCCTGTTTTCCCGATTTTAACTAATCCTGGAACAATAGTTGTCATACAATAAATAATTCCCCTTGCCATATCAGTATCCTCACTCTAATATCATTCCAATGTCAATTATACTAAATAAATTTATTGAAAACAAGGTTTTTAGCAAATACACTTTTGATACACAGTGATTGATATTTGCGTATTAAAAGTATTGATTTTTTTGTAAAAATTTGTTATTATACTTTCAGTACACAAACTTTTAATTTTGTGTACTGAAAGTTGGTGAACTATGAGCAAAAAAGAAATTGCGAAAAATGCAATCGAAAAGTTAGGCGGAATTATAAAAACTGCTGAACTTATTAATGCAGGACTTTCTAAATCCGATATTACAAATTTGTCAAACGATTTTTTCATTGAAAAAGTAAAACACGGATATTACAGACTGTCTGAATCAAATATATCGGAAGAACAAATTCTCTCTACTCTTTTGCCTGAAGGAATTGTTTGTGTTCAGTCTGCTCTGTTTCACTATGGTTACAGTGATTATACACCAAGAGAATGGAATATTGCCGTGTCAAGAACAATTTCACGAAGCAAATTGAAAATGGATGAAGTACCTATAAAAGCTTATTATATTCAAAATGAACTTTTTGACATCGGTAAAACGACAGATGACTTTAATGGTTTTACACTGAGTGTTTACGACCGTGAACGGACAATCTGTGATTGCTTTAAATATAAAAATCAGCTCGATAGCGAAATTTTTAATAAAGCAATTAACGCTTATATTGCTGATGATAAGAAAAATTTAGCAAATTTATCAAAATATGCAAAGCAGTTGAAAGTATATAAAAAAGTAACCGAACTTATGGAGGTGCTGCTCAATGGCTGATAAAGCATCATCAGTCCTTGCAAGACTGAAAAATAAGGCAAAAGAAAGCGGCAGAAGCTATCAACTCTGTTTGCAGTTATTCTGTCAGGAAGAGTTTTTGCGAAGATTAGAAAAATCAAGATACGCTGATAACTTTGTGCTTAAAGGCGGACTGTTTATATACGCGCTGACAGAGTTTGAAAGCCGAGTAACAATGGATATTGATTTCTTGCTGCAAAGACTGCCCAATACACCTGAACAACTGCAACCAATTATTGAAGAAATAATCCGAACAGAAACGGATAATGATTTTGTTACCTTTGAAATCAAAAGCATTGAGCCAATAGCCGTTGCTAAAAAGTACGCAGGCATAGGTGCATCTCTTGTTGCCAAAATCAAAAACACCAAAACACCTATAAACATTGATTTCGGTGTGGGTGATGTTATTGTTCCGAAACAAGAAAAAAGGTCGATACCAACCCAGCTTGATGATTTTGATAGTCCGACAATAAATACATATTCACTTGAAACCACCATTGCCGAAAAGCTTGATGCAATTCTTGATTTGATGGAATTTTCAAGCAGAATGAAGGATTATTACGATATTTATTATCTTGCAACGCATTTTGAATTTGACAGCGATACACTTGCCGAAGCAATGCGAAAAACCTTTGCAAACCGCAACCACAATTTCACAATAGATCAATTCAACCAAGTCATTGCCTTCGGAGAAGATGAATCAATGCAAAAGAAATGGCAAGCATTTGCGAAGAAGATAAATGTAGCTGCTGATTTTCAAACTGTACTGAATACGATCTGTCTCTTATACACATCTCCGAGCCCACGAGACTAAGGCGAATCTC
>ERZ1026947.1190-NODE-1190-length-10555-cov-4.528667_pt1 | contig 10555 bp, 7 predicted proteins | sample MGYA00519568_ERZ1026947 | MGnify/ENA primary metagenome ERZ1026947 (study PRJEB26926, sample SAMN06164744) | human gut metagenome | biome: ENVO:00009003; feature: ENVO:2100002; material: ENVO:00002003 | host: Homo sapiens | place: USA | collected 2012 ...
AGATTCGCCTTAGTCTCGTGGGCTCGGAGATGTGTATAAGAGACAGATCAGGAACAGGATCGCAAAGAGGTAGTAACCCACCTTGAACTGCATCCACGACCGGCCCCGTGTCGGAATGCCGCACTCATATGCTTCGCCCTTCTGGGGGTTGTACGAACGCGGCGACACGGCGCGGGCGATACCCAGCGCGACTGCGACCAGCGCAATGGCCGTCAGGATGACGACCACCAATAGCGTGAAATACATAACCTGTTATTTTACGAATTTATATTCCGGAACACGAAAAACGGGCATGCCCCGGCGGACGGAACGTCCCGACCGGAAAACATGCAGCTCGCAGCGAAGGGGAACCGGGGCTAAATCAGAATCCGCCCCAGAGAAAAGATGTAGTAATCGACCGGCTTGGAATAGCGCGCGCCGCGGTCCGAAAGCGCCGAGTTTTGCTGCGCCACGGCTTCCGCCGCAGCCGAACGGGCATAGAAACGATGCCGCACGATGGCTTTATGCTCCGAAGAGTGAGCCGGAATCTCGATCGAAGCGTCGCCCGAAAGCATCACGGCCGCCGTGAAATAATTCTGCGCCGTAACGGGTGCGTGGAGTGCGGCCTGCGGACTCAATCCGGGCTGTACCCGGCATGCTCCTCCCTGCGACGTCGCACCGTCGAGACTCCCCGCCAGCACGAAGAGCAGCACGAACAGCACATATTGAATTCTCTCCAGCATTATCGACAAAATGATTTCAGCGCAGCGAATATACGCCCTTTCCCGCTGAAAAGCTACCTTTCGGACGAAAAAATGCACAAAATGATGAATTTTGGCTACAAAAGTGTCAAACCGACCTGATTGCCGGACGACGGGTCTCCGCCGGCAAAAGTCAAGACCGAAAAAAAAGCTTCCCGCATCTCTGCGGGAAGCCTCCGTCAACATTCAAACCGGATTCCGGTTATTCGTTCCGGCCGTAGATATACATCTCCGTGATATCGGGTCCATAAGCGCTGCCCTTCGTGCCGACCCACTTGATATAGCGGGCATTGCAGGGCTTGAGCAGCTGAACGTAGTTGGTTGCGCCGTAGCCTCTGTTGGGAGCCTCGGCCTGCCGGAGCTCTCCGTGCGGCATCCAGTTCTCCCCGTCTTCCGACGTCGAAAGCTCGAAATACTCGCCCAAGTAGCTGATACTTCCATAAGACCGAATATCAAAACCGGCGACCCACTGCGGGGTCTTCATATCAATTGTAATCTCAAGCGGATTAGCGCCATAGACATCGGTACTCGTACTGCCATCCCAAAGTGCGGCATCTCCGCCCCATACAGAGCCGTTGGTATCAAAGGTCCATCCGCTCGTCGGATACTTCATCCACGACGCATCGGCCGCAGACAGGAAAGCCAGAAGATCGGACTTCTTCACGATCGAAATCGCAACGCCGGCATCCTCCGGATCGACAACGGCCCCAGCGGTATCGCCGACCAGCTCGGCCGTGAGCTGTATCGGGAAAGTGCCGAGTTCTTCGTTCGCTTCGAGAAAGTCGTCCGTCACCGACCACGTCGTCGCGTCCGACTCTTTCGCCCCGGCCGGAATCGTCACTTCGGCAGCGGGCGTAAAATGCTCGTCGCCGGCAAACCCTTCGGGAATGCCCGCCGATTTCACCGTGAACTTCGTATCCTCCAGTACGGGACGGTCCACCACGACCTTCACGTCATATGCCATCGGGTCTTCGTTAACGATCACGCCGTCGATGAAGTTACGCTTGAAAGTCACGGCATTGCCCTCGACGCCCACGAGCGACGCGGTAGCCATATAAGCAGCCTTTTCGATCACCATCTTCGCCTCGCCGTCCACAACGGGAACCTGCGAACCGCGCGCCTCGACCACACGCACGCCCAATTCATAGGTCATCGGGTCGAACACATTCTCCATGAAGCCGTAGTTCTCCTCCATGATCTTCACCTCAACCGTGGCCGTAGTGCTGCCGGCGGGAATTACCAACTCATGCGCGCTGATCTCGACCAGCTCCGCAGGTACATTGGTGATAATAGGTTCTACGCGGACGACCGTCTCTTCGGCGCTTGCCTGCGCAAGGGCAATGGTATATTCGCCCGAAAGCGAACCGGCGAGATTCAGCACGCCATCATTATCGTAGGTTCCCTCGAAAGTCGCTACCCGGTCCGAGGTCCCGGAGATCGTTGCGCCGACCGGCGTTTCGGGGTAACCCGCCAGATCGACCTCCTCGTCGGCGCGGCAGCCGGTGAAGAGCGCTGCGCCGCCCGCGAGGGCGAAAACCAGCGCATATTTAAACATGTTTTTCATCGTTTACTGTTTTTCGGTTAATATCGCCTTGCAGGCGGGGTCGCCCCGCCTGCAAGGCGGAATCGAATCAATAGTTCGGCCACTCAGGCTGTGCCGGACGCGAATAGGTATCCGGCAGGTCCTCAGGATAATTATAGCGCGTGGTGTCGGCGAACTTGTAGAAGTGCTCCGGCTCCTTGAGCGGCGAACCGTAGAGAGTTTCGGGACCCTTGTTCAGCCGGTTGACGAAAATATTGCGCCAAGCATTCTTGTCCACCCTGCCGTTGGTATTCTTCAGCGGATCGGGTGCGAAGCCCATGAACCAGCCCTTGCCGGTGGTCGGGTTGAGCATACCCTCGGCAACGCCGCTGGTGAAGTTGCCGCCCGTACCGCGGTTGAACTCCATCGAGATGGCCGAGCACTGCTTCTGGGTCATGTTGCCCTTGGGCGAAGTGGACTGACCGTAATCGCCTACGGCGATGTCGACCCACTCCGCAATGTCCTGCCCTTCGATCTCGGTCGGCCAACTGCTGATATGGAACGAAGAGTAGCAGTAGGCTACGACCAGCTTGTCGGGCATCGCCTTCTTCGATTCGTAGGCAAGACGGGCCGCACGCGCCGAGCTGCGCGAAGCATAGTAGGGATTCGAAAGATCGGGACTGTTCGAATACTCGTCGTCGAAGCATACACCGTCGATATTGTATGCTTCGCAGAACGTGGCGAGTTCCTTGGCGAACATCTGGCATCCGTAGTCGGAAAGCTGGGCTACACCCGACTGGTCGTGGTTGCCCAGTACGCACATGATGACCTTGATGCCGCGTTTGCGCAGCGGCTGAATGAAGACCTCGTTGTTATCCATCCAGTACTGGGTCTGCGGATTGAGGCTCAGGAACGGAGCGTTGCGGTCCGCATGGTGGTTGATGTTGCCCGAAAAGAGGCAGACCACATCCCACAGCAGGCGTCCGTCTTCGAGTTCGAACGTCAGGGCGTTGAGCGGATTGACGTCGTTGACCTCGAAGAACAGGAAGCCCTTCGGCAGGTCGTCGCCCTTATAGCAGGTAGGCATCGAGGTCATATCCTTCACCACGTAGAAACAATGGCTCTCCTTGAGGATCACGCCATCGGCTTCGAGGGCTACGGGGATCAGATATCCCCGGCCGGCTACGAGTCCTTCGGCAGCATGGACGGTCATCTCGACCGTAAGTTCGACATTGCGGCCTGCGGCGGCAAAGAGGCCGTCGTTGGCAAAAGTCACCTTGTCGGCCGGATAAAGCGTATAGTTCGTGCCGTTGGCCTTGTTGTACTGTCCGACGTCATAGGAGTCATCGACCTTGGCGCGGGCCGTAAATCCCTCGGAAGGGGTTTTGGTCAGCACCAGACGCAGGTCGGCGGTGTAGGTCTCCTTCCACAATTCGACGGTGGTGTTCGACTTCCCGGAATTGAGGTCCTGCAGCATGGCGCCCGTTTCATTGAGGCCCGTTTCGATCGAGCCGGCGCCATCCCATTCGCCGACCGTGACGTCGTCCGTGCAGGATACGAGCGCAGCGGAACACAGCAGGGCCGCGGCTGCGGCAAGAATACCGGATTTGAAATATCTCGTTTTCATGCGTAATAGCTGTTATTGGTTATTTTATTTCAGGAAGAGTTACGGGAATCCAAGTCGGCGTGCCGCCCACGGCAGAGAGATTCGTGCCGTTCGCATGGTCGATGATCGTCGAACCGGAACCCTCGTTGAATTTCCAGTAGGCCACCAGCCCTTCGCTTTCGGGGCTGACACCGTACATGTTGCCGGCGATCTGCTCCGGCGTGCGGGCAACGCTCCAAACGCGCAGCTCGGAAATCTCTCCGGGGATGTAACGCTCCTCGTTGTACGACTTGCCGACATAACAGTTGCCGGTCAGCGTAACCGATCCGCTCATCTTCTGATTGGAGTAGGCCACCTGTTTGCCGTTCTGGTAGTAGATGCGCTCGCCGTTTACGGCGTCCCAAACCACGGCGATATGCACCCACTCGTTGACCGGAAGCCCCGGAGCGGCATTGGCTGCGGGCCAGTTGCCGCCGTTGGCCGATCCCGTGGCCAGCTGGAGCTGGTCGCGCGGACGGTCGGCATCGCCGATACGCACGAGGAAGTTGCCTTCGATACCGAATACCGAGCTGAGGGCGTCACCGCGGCCGTCGGTCCAGTCGGCGCTGCGCAGCAGGGCCTCGATGGTGACCTGCTTCATGCCGCTGACGAGCGGTCTGGCATCGGCCGACCAGCTGACCGGGAAGTTCATCCACGCGATGTTGGCCACCACGTTGATCATCGCACCCTGACGGGCCACGAAGTAGACCGTACTGCGGCTGTCGAGCAGATCCACGCCATTGCACGAAGTTACCGTCACGGGCAGCACGTAACGACGGCTGCCGTCGAGGGTGTTGATATCCTTGAACACGATCTCTATCGCGTCGCCGCTCACCTGACCGGCCGCAATGTCGATCTGGTTGGAAGAGAGTTCGTAGCATTCGGCGGGAAGCGCCACGGCATTGTCGCCGTAGATCATGTTGTAGGCGGCGACCTGCGACGGATCGGCCTCGATCGTCCCGGCGACCTGCTGCCCGGCAGGCTTGGCCAGACGCGATTCGATCGTCTTGGTATAACCCGGCGTATCGCTCTTGATCAGCAGATCGTCGGAGAGGATGGCCGAAGTGATATAGAACTTGTTATCGAAACGATGCTTCTCGACATCCTCGTTCTTGCAGCCGGTGAAAACGACTGCGGCGAGCGCCGAGAGAACCAATAAGCATTTATTGTATTTCATGGCTGTCAGTTTTTAGATGGAGGGGTTCATAATGCCGATTGCCTCGCGGGTCTTGGCCCACACCTTGGCGGGGTTGTAATAGTCGTACTGGACATCCTCGATCAGCAGCCCCGCACGCGTATAGCCCGGCGAAGGGAGCGTCACCCATCCGGCCCAAGCCTCGATCGCCTCGACCGTATCGCCGAAGGCATCGACCATGCCGGTATAACCGAACTCCTTCTTGTCGTCGCCGGGACGGGTGGTCTGGGCCGTCACGATCAGACGGTCGGCCGGCACGCCGGCAACGCTGACTGCGGTAAGAGCCGAGAACGACATTTCGTCGAGCGTCTTCACGTCATTGGTCGGCAGGATAATGTAGGCGCACTCGTCCAGCAGCGGCATATTCGCCTCCGTAATGGCTCCGGTGAAACCGCGGAAGACGAGCGCATGCGACGGGTGGGCCTCATGCCAAGCGCGGATCGGAGCGAAGAGCGCTTCCTGACGGGCCGTATAGACGGCCAGCGCCTCGTCCTGCATGCTGCCTACGGCCTTGCCCGTGTAGGTGAAGATGAAGCCGTCATAGCCCCAACGGTCTACCAGCGCGATCTGCTCGCCGACACGGCCACCGAGATAAGCCAGCGCATCTTCCTCGCTGAGCGTGGGGTCCTCCTTCAGCACCTGCGTCCAGTCGTTTTCGAATGTCTGCAGGTCGATATTGAAGAGGATGCGGGTTCCCTTCTCATGCACTTTCCGGATTTCATCGACAAGCGTCTGGCAAAGGACGGACGGAACCGGATTCACGACGATGAAATCGACGCTGTCGGGCATTGCCGTGAAGTGCTGCGTACGATGGGTAGTCGGGGCGCCGTTCTCAGGAACGCTCATCGTAACGAATACCGCCTTGTGGGAACCGGCCTTGTACTCCCGGAGCGCCTGCATGTACCGGGCATACAACTCCGGGTCCGCATCCTCGAATGACGAATAGTTCACGTCGATCGCCTCAGGCTCGACGGCCTCGTGACAGCCGGCCATGAAAAGCACGGCTGCAAGGGGCAGAAAATATCTTTTGATGTTGATTTTCATAGTTTGACGGTTTTATAGGTTAGCGAATCCGGGGATTGCAATCCCACCACAGACGGGTGGACATTTTGTCCTGACCGCCCAGCCACTGATCCACGGCGGCCCGGATCGTTTCGCCGTTTGCCTCGTACTCCTCCAGCGGATAGGTCATACGGCGGGCGCCCAGCTGCAGATTCGTGATGTCGGGATTGTTATTGACCACCACCGGGAACAGACGCGGATAGCCCGTACGGCGGTAATCGGCCCACGCTTCGGTACCCAGCGGGAAATTGGCGATCCACTTCTGGGTGATGATGCGTTCGAGGTTCTCTTCGAAAGCCGCCCCGTCGTTCCAAGGGATCGTGACCGTCGACTGGTTCGAACAGCTATAACCGAATGCCGGGTCGTCATAGCCGCCGGGAAGCGCCGTCGAAGCCATATAGGCCGTCAGCTGATCCGCGACGCCGCAACGCTCGAACGAGAGCCGGATACCCTCCTCGTAGAAGGTCCGGGCGTCGCCGCCCATCGCCCAGCCGCGCAAAGCGCCCTCGGCGCGCAGGAAGGCCACCTCCGAAGCGTTCATCCACATCAGCGACGTCGATGCCGTCACGTTATACCGCGAGAAGTTGTTGATACGATCATCGTCGGGAATCTGGATGCCGTTGCGAAGACCGGCATAGCCGCCTCCGCTGAAAGCCGACTCGTTGAAATAGCTCGCACGACGGGGATCGTCGTAACCGTTCATGAACGACGCGATATCGGCGGCGATGCGGTGGTCGCCCGCACCGGACTTATAGCTGAAGAAGCAGACGTAGAAAGGATTGCCGTCCTTGCCGAAGCCCGTATACATGGCATTGCCGGAGTTGTCCTCGATCACGCCCAGCTCCGAGCTGACGGCCTCCTCGGCCAGCTGCTGCGGAGTACGACCGTCATCGGTGGTGAAATCCGTATAGACGATACGCATCGCAAGACGCAGCTTGAGCGAGTTGGCCAGACGGCCCCAGCGCTCCAGACTGCCGCCGTAAAGCCGGTCGGCATCGGTGGTGATCATGCCGGCACGGTTGCGCGTGAGCACCTCGACGGCTGCGTCCAGATCGGCGAACATGGCCTTGAAGACCTCTTTCTCCGAGTCCAGCGGCACCGGATCGGCGCCCGTACCCACCTGCGTATAGGGAATCGGTCCGTAGGTGTCGGCGACGCGGTGTACGCCGGCGACCTTCACCACCTTCGCTACGGCGATGGCATTCTCGTCTTCGGTCACCTTGCACAACTCCGTGAAGTTCGACATTTCATTGGTGTAGATAACCCGGTAAAATACCGGCGACCAGTTCGACTGCGGGTCGTAGGTCGAGAATTTTCCGGTGTTGAATCCGCTGTTCGCATCGGCGATATAACCGCCGTAAGGTCCGCCCAGCAGCAGATCGGTGAACTGGCACTGATTGACGTCGGCCGGAATGACCCAGCTCTGCATGGTGGTCATGAACGACCGCATGGCGTAACCGTCCCGCTCCATATCCTCTGCGGTAACCTCATAGGGATTCCGGTTGATATCTTCGTAGTTGGCCGTGCAGGATGCCGCGCCGAGCGCTGCCGCCGCAAGGGCCACCGTCATATTCGATATATTGAATTTCATGGCGTTTTAGCTTGATTAGAATTTGACACGCACGTTGAAGCCGATGCTGCGCAACGAAGGCATCATGAAATAGTCGATGCCCTGATAGTAGTTGCTGGTAGTAGCGACCGCCTCAGGATCAAAGGGCGCCTTGTTGTAGAGCATCCACAAGTTGCGACCTACGATCGAGAGGGTGATGTCGCAAACGTCTCCCAGCTTCTTGCGCGGAATCGTGTAGCCGATCGAAGCCTCCTGCAACCGCACATTCGTTGCCGAATAGGTGTAGTACTGCGGAGTCGTATCGCCGTTGGCGACGGTCTGGTACCATTTCTGCGCATCGATCAGGTCGTTGCCGTTGATGACGATGCCGCCCGCATCGCGCGCATCGGCCGACGAGGCCGATACGCCGTAGTAATCCATTACGGCCTGCGTGCGCGAGTAGACTACGCCGCCCAGACGGGCCGTGAGCAGGAACCCGAAATTGAAGTTGCGCCAGCGGAAGTCGTTGCGCCATGCCAGATTGGCGTCGGGGAATACGGAACCCAGCTTGATGAAATCCTTGGTCTGCGTCTTGTTGTCCACGAAGATGTTGCCGTCCATATCCTGATAGATATCGCCGTTCGAGTCGCGGCGCAGGTCGGCGCGCGAATAGATGTCGCCCAGCGAGCCGCCCTCGCGCAGAATGAAGCGGACGTTACCCATGCCTCCCACGTTCAGGTCGCCGATCGGAGTGACCTTGCCCGTGTTGGGGTCGATCACCTCTTTGCCCAGCTTCATGATCTTGTTGCGGTTGGCGCTGGCCGTGAAGTTGCTGTCCCATGAGAAGCGGTTCCACGTATTCTTGTAGCCCAGCGACATTTCGAAACCGCGGTTGCGCACGTCGCCGTCCTGCTTGTAGACCTTGCTGTACATCGAACTTGCGGGGATGCCCGTGTTGAACGTCTGGTTGATCGTACGGGTGTTATAGTACGAAATGTCGAAATTGAAATGTCTGAGGAAGCGCATCGTAAGACCTACTTCGAACGATTTGGTGCGTTCGGGCTTCAGGTCGTAGAGCGGACTTTGGGACGAGAGGTTCCAACTGTTGGTCGAAGAGTTCCACGAGCGGGTCGGATTGGCGTAGAAACGCGAGAAAGCCAGACCCACCGATGCGTACGACGCACGCAGCTTGACATAGGAGAGGTTCTTGGGCATGTTCGGAATGATTTCCGAGAGCACGACCGAAGCGCCGACCGACGGATAGAAGAACGAGGAGTTCACCGAGTTGGGACCCGCCAGCTGCGAAGGCCAGTCGTTGCGGCCCGTCACGGTCAGGTAATACGCCCCCTTGAAGCCCACCTCGGCCGAGAAGAAGACCGACTGCGACTGCTCGCGCCAGCCGATCTGCTCGCGGACGGTCTTCGAATTGGAGAGGTTGTAGACGTTGAACACGTTGGGGATGTTATTCGGCTCGTAGATGGCGTTGCCGTCCTTGTCGTAACCGGTCTGCTCTCCGTAGGCGATCGGGCCGCGGACTTTCGAGGCGTCGGAACGCATGTCCGAGATCGAAGCGCCGACGTTGGCCTGCAGACTCCAGTTCTCGCCGAAGGTCTTGTTGATATTGACCATCACGTCGCCGTAGGTCTGACGGTCGTTGGTCTTGGTGATGCCGTAGAGACCGTTGGGCGATCCCTCGGTGCGCAGGTTGTTGGTCGATGCGTAGAGCTTCTCGGTATAGTCGCTGTTCGAGTTGTCCACCCGGATGCGGCCCGAAACCGAGAGCCAGTCGAGGATGTCGTAGGTCAGCGAGGCGTTGATCATGTAGCGGTCCTTGCGGTTCTCGCGCAGGTTGCGGTAACTGATCCAGTAAGGGTTCTGCATCTGATAGGTATCGGCTCCCATCGTCGGCCAGTACTGCTCGTAGATGCCGCGCGAGGGGTTGTAGCGTTCGTACATCTCCACATCCGCCCAGTCGTCGCCGCGCGGGAAGAGGTAAGCCGACACCAGCGGGTTGGAGTAGACGCCCTGATTGACCATGTTGCGGTCTTTCTGGATAATGTAGCTGGCACCCAGATCGAGGTGCATCTTGTCCTTGAGGAACGACGAGGTATTGCGGAAAGTGAAGTTGTAACGGTCGTAACCGTTGTTGGGAATGATACCGCGCGAATTGACGGCGCCGGCCGAAGCATAGGTCTGGCTGCGCTCGTTGCCCGTCGAGAACGAAACCGTCTCGGTGCCCACGACGCCCGTCTGGAAATAGTCGTCGGAAGGGTCGTAGCCCCTGTAATTGAACGCATTCAGACGTTCGCCCCACGAGTAGATGCCGTTGGCAGCTCCCGCCAGCTTGTCGCCCGTGCCGTAACGGGTCTGGAACATCGGCATCACGAAAGGCGCGAGCACTTCGGTGTTGCTCGTCACCGTCACGGTCGTCTGACCGGCCTTGCCGCGCTTGGTCGTGATCAGAATGGCGCCGTTGGCGGCATCCGAACCATAGAGTGCCGCGGCGGCGGCGCCCGACAGGACGGTCATCGACTCGATATCCTCAGGGTTGAGGTCGGCGATGGCCTCCGAAGAGCCCTGCGAATCGAACTCCTCGCTGCCGTCGCTGCGGAAGTTGCACATCGGAATGCCGTCGATCACATAGAGGGCGTTCGACGACTGCTCGATGGATTTCGAACCGCGCATCACGACCTTCGACGAACCGCCGACACCCGACGACGAAGCGTTGATATTCAGACCGGCCACCTTGCCGTTGAGCGAATTGACGAAATTGACGTCTTTCACGGCCACGATGTCCTCGGCGTTGATCTGCTGGGCATTATACGAGAGCGCCTTCTCCGAG